>Ga0114900_1000504_pt1 | contig 29405 bp, 16 predicted proteins | sample MalvireepMed_231_FD_89685 | JGI IMG/M metagenome (GOLD analysis project Ga0114900, IMG submission 89685) | Marine viral communities from the Global Malaspina Expedition - Malaspina viral metaG DeepMed_231 | ecosystem: Environmental > Aquatic > Marine > Oceanic | place: Mediterranean Sea...
CCGCCCGCGCCTCCGGAAGGCGGAGGAACTTACCGCTACATCGCCTCATCAGAGATGCGCGCCCACGCGGAGCAACTGCGCACCCACGCCGAGGACGCCCATCGCCACGCTGCGCAGGCGCGGGCGCAAGTGGCCGCCAATGCGCCCGCCATCGCCCGGGCGCGCGTCGACGCCGAGGTCGCTCGGCTCGATGCGGCGCAGGCCCGGGAGCAGGCGGCGATCGCCCGCGAACAGGCCCGCGTCCATCTGGCCGAGGCGCGCGTCCACATGCGTGACGGCGCCGAGCAGATGCGACAGGGCGCACGGCAGATGCGCGAGGAAAGTCGTCGTCTTCGCGACCCGGCCTACCGCGCCCGCCAGATCGAGGAGAACCGCGAACGCGGCAACACCGTGACCGACGAAGAGCTCTCCGCCCTCTCACCCCGCCTGGCCGAGCGGGCCGAGGAACTGGAGCGCCAAGCCGAGCGCCTGGCCCGTCAGGCCGCCGCCGACATCTGATCGCCTTTCACGCCGCCACGACGCCCTGTCCTCGCCGAAGGACAGGGCGTTTGCGCGTCCTTTCACGGTTGCGTAAGACAGCGTCCTCCCCAACGCCAACCCCGGATCGCTCATGTCCAGCCTGCAGTCCTCCGCCCTCGCGCGCGTCAAGCCCTCGGCCACCCTGGCCGTGACCGCCAAGGCGCGCGAGCTCAAGCGGGCGGGCCGCGACGTGATCGGCCTGGGCGCCGGCGAGCCGGACTTCGACACCCCGGACAACATCAAGCAGGCCGCCATCGCCGCCATCCAGCGCGGCGACACCAAATACACCGACGTGGACGGCACGCCCGAGCTGAAGGCCGCCATCGTCGCCAAGTTCGCGCGCGAGAACGGCCTGACCTACGAGACCAGCCAGATCCACGTGGCCCCCGGCGGCAAGGCGGTGCTCTACAACGCCCTGGTGGCCACCCTGTCGCCCGGCGACGAGGTGATCGTACCGGCGCCCTACTGGGTCAGCTATCCGGACATGGTGCTGCTGGCCGGCGGCGAGCCGGTGGAGATCGTGGGCGAGGCCGCCGACGGCTTCAAGCTGAAGCCCGAGGTGCTGGAAGCCGCCATCACGCCGAAGACGAAGTGGCTGATCCTCAACAGCCCGTCCAACCCGACCGGCGCCGCCTACACCCGCGCCGAGCTGGAGTCCCTGGCCGAGGTCCTGCGCCGTCATCCCCAGGTCTGGGTCATGACCGACGACATGTACGAACATCTGGTCTACGGCGGCTTCGACTACACCACCATCGCCCAGGTGGCGCCGGACCTGTACGAGCGCACCCTGACGGTCAACGGCGTGTCGAAAGCCTATGCCATGACCGGCTGGCGCATCGGCTATGCGGGCGGCCCGAAGCCCCTGATCGACCTGATGCGCAAGGTGGCGGGGCAGACCACGTCGAACCCCTCCTCCATCAGCCAGGCCGCCGCCGTCGAGGCCCTGAACGGGCCGCAGGACTTCATGGCCGTGCGCCGCGCCGCCTTTGAAAAGCGCCGCGATCTGGTGGTGTCCATGCTGAACGACGCCGAGGGCATCACCTGCGCCACGCCCGAAGGCGCCTTCTACGTGTATCCGTCGGCGGAGGGGCTGATGGGAAAGAAGACCGAGACCGGCGTCGTCATCGACAGCGACGAGGTGTTCGCCCGCGAACTGCTGGAGGCCGAGGGCGTGGCGGTGGTGCACGGCGCGGCCTTCGGCCTGTCGCCCTTCTTCCGCATCAGCTACGCCACGTCGGAAGATGTGCTGGAGGAAGCCTGCAAGCGCATCCAGAGGTTCTGCGCCGGGCTGCGCTGATCCCGGTCAGGCCCCGCCCCAGACGCGGCGCAGGGCCTGCACCCGGCGACAGCCGCGCACATAGGCCTGATAGGCGCCGGGGTTGCGGCGGGCGTAGTCCTGATGGTTCCGCTCGGCCGGCCAGAAACGCGCGGCGGCGCGCACCGGGGTGAAGGTCGCCGGGTTGCCCAGCGCCGCCATGGCCGCCCGGCGCGAGGCCTCCGCCGCCTCACGCTGCTCCGGCGTCACGAACACCGCCGTCACATAGCTGGCGCCCCGATCACAGAACTGCCCCGCCGGGTCGGTGGGGTCGATGCTGCGCCAGAAGCCGTCCACCAGCTGGCGGTAGCTGACCCGCGCCGGATCATAGGTCACGCGCACGGCTTCCACATGGCCGGTGCCGCCGCGCACCACCTGCAGATAGCTCGGGTTGCTGACCCGCCCGCCGGTGAAGCCGGACACCGCCTCCACCACGCCGGGGACCTGTTCGAAATGATGCTCCACCGACCAGAAGCAGCCGCCGGCGAAGACCGCGGTCTCCATACCGACCGGGGTCTGGGCCGCCGCCGCGCCCTCGGCGCTGTCCGCAGGCGAACAGGCGGCGATCACCAGCGGCCCGGCCAGGGCGGCGACGACGGTTCTTCGGGACGGGAATTTCACGGCGCGCTCCTGTTCGCAGTCGAGGAAACTACGGCCCCTCCGGGCGCAAGGTTGCATGGACCGACCCGCGCGGGGCTGGCCTGACCCGCCGGGAATGCCATATGTCGGACGACCGCCCACCGAGGATGCTCCATGACTGACCCTGCCGCCTATCCCGCCGACGCCCGCATCGTCATCGTCGGCGCGGGCCATGCGGGCGGTTCGGCGGCGGCGTTCCTGCGCCAGTACGGCCATGAGGGCCCCATCGTCCTGATCGGCGACGAGGCGGCCATTCCCTATCAGCGCCCGCCCCTGTCCAAGGCATGGCTCAAGGGCGAGGCGGACATCGAGGCGGTCGAGCTGCGCCCCGCCTCCTGGTACGCCGAGAACCATGTCGAGCTGCGCACCGAAACCGCCGCAATCGCCATAGATCGGGACGCTCGAAAGGTGACGCTCGACGATGGATCGAGCCTTGCCTACGACGTCCTGATCCTGGCCACCGGCTCGCGGGCCCGCCGGCTGGAGATTCCGGGCGCGGACCTGCCCGGCGTCCTCGCCTTGCGCACCTTCGCCGACGCCGAGGCCCTGAAGGCGGTGCTGAAGCCGGGCGCGCGGCTGGCCGTGGTCGGCGGCGGCTATGTGGGGCTGGAGGCGGCGGCGTCAGCCCGCGCCCTGGGCGCCGAGGCCGTCATCATCGAGCGCGAGGCCCGTTGCCTGGCCCGCGTCGCATGCGGGCCCCTGTCAGACTTCTTCCAGAATCTGCATCGCAGCCACGGCGTCGGCCTCGAGCTGAACGCCGCCGTCTCCGGCTTCGAGGATGCGGACGGCGTCCTCACCGGCGTGCGCCTTGAGGACGGTCGCCTCATTCCCTGCGACATCGCCCTCGTGGGCGTGGGCGGCGTGGCCAATGACCAGTTGGCCCGCGCGGCGGGCGTGCCTTGCGAGAACGGCGTGGTGGTGGATCATCAGGCCCGCACGGCCGACCCCGCCATCTTCGCCGTCGGTGATGTGACCTTCCGCCCCCTGCCCCTCTATGAGGGTCGCTCCTTCCGTCTGGAAAGCGTGCCCAATGCGCTGGAGCAGGCCAAACAGGCCGCCGCCGCCATCACCGGACGCGCCGGACCTGCGCCGGAGACGCCGTGGTTCTGGTCGGACCAGTACGACGTGAAGCTGCAGATCGCCGGCCTGCCCTTCGAGGCTGACGACGTGGTGGTGCGCGGCGATCCGGCCTCCGGCGCCTTCGCCGTGTTCCATCTGAAGGGTGACCGCCTGCGCGCGGTGGAAGCGGTTAACGCCGCCCCCGAGTTCATGATGGGCAAGCAGTTGATCGCCAAGGCCATCCCGGTCGACCGCGCCAGGCTGGCCGACCCGTCCGTGTCCATGAAAGCGGTCGCGGCGTGAACGCGTCTCGCGCCTGAACGACCGGAAAACCGCCGGGTCAGATCAGGCCGCGCACCTTCAGCACCGGTGCGAAGGCCACCGGGCGCGTCCCGGGCAGGCGCACGATCAGGGCGTCGTCAGACTGCTCGAAGGCCAGGTCGCCGGCCCCCAGGAGCGCCACCGCCTGCACCGCCCGACCGCTGAGCGCGCGCCGACCGAGACTGGTGATCCGCAAGGCATGTCCGTCCTCGGGCCAGTCCATGGCGATGGCGTGCAGCACATCGCCCTTCGTCGTGAACCGCACGTCGGCGGCGGTGAAGGGGCCCACGCCCCCCTCGCCGTGCATGCCCTCACGGATCTCCGTAGGGCCCTCGCCCCAGACCCGCCAGGGCCGCGTGCCATGGATGGCCTCGCCATTGACCGCCATCCAGGCCGCCATGTCGTGCAGGATCGCCTGCTCCTCGGTGTCGATGGAGCCGTCGCCGCGCTGGGGGATGCTCAGCAGCAGGGTCCCGTTCTTGGACACCACGTCCGCCAGACGCTGGATCACCGCCTTCACCGGCACATAGGAGCGGTCGCGGAAGCGGGCGCGGTTGTAGTGCCAGTCGCCGATGCAGGTGCAGGTCTGCCACGGCTCGTCGCGGATTTCAGTCAGAAAGCCGCGCTCCACCGACTCGGTGATCCCCCGCCGCTGGTCGACCGTCAGCCGCTTGCCCGTGACCACCGGCAGTTCGCCGCGCCAGTCGAGGGACGCATTGTAATAGTGGGCCGTCGCCTCCAGCCCGTGGTGCTCCAGAGGCAGGCCGTAGTTGTCGAAATAGAGGAAGTCGGGCCGGTAGCGATCCACCAGATCCCGCTGCCGCAGCGCCCAGTTCGTTGCGAAGCCGGGATTGTCGGCGGGAATGGTCTCGATCCACTGGCCGCTGTTGGCCTCGTGGAAGGCGTTCATGGCCGCGATGCTGTCGATGCCGTCCGGCGGCGCCATGGTCGCGCCGGTGTAGAGCGCCTGCGGGTCCAGCCCGTCCCACCAGGTCCCCGCCCCGTCCTGGCACCGCAGCCGCGCGGCGTCGTAGCGCACGCCGGCGCGCGGGCCCTCGGGGTCATAGCCATAGGCCGTCTGCCACCAGTGCCAGGCGTGGGCGCCGTGGTTGGACACGCCGAAGCGCAGGCCCCGCGCCCGCACCGCCCGCTCCCATGTCCCGACGATGTCGATCCCCGGCCCCACCCGAGTGGTGTTCCAGTCGTGGTGGGCGCTGGCGAACATGTCCAGATTGTCGTGGTGGTTGGCCATGGAGACGATGTATTTCGCCCCCGCCGCCTCATAGAGATCCAGCAGCGCCTCCGGGTTAAAGACGTCCGCCCGCCAGCGCCCGATGAATTCCATGAAGCCGAACTCGAACGGATGCCCGTATGTGGCCAGGTGGTGATCGTAGACCGGGTTGCCCTGCTGATACATCTGGCGGCCGTACCAGTCGCCGGCCTCGGGCACGCACTGGGGGCCCCAGTGAGACCAGATGCCCAGCTTGGCGTCACGGAACCAGTCCGGCGTCCGGTAGCCCGCGATCAGCGAGCTCCAGTCCGCCCGGAACGGGCCGCCCGCCGCCGGAACCGTGGTGCATCCCGCCAGGGCCAGTCCGCCCGCGCCGGCCAGCAGGCCGCGTCTTGAAAATCCGCCCGTCATCTCGGCTCTCCATAAATCACGCCGCGACCATCGGTGGCCACATAGACCCGGCCGGGAAGGCGCGGATCCCCCGCCACCGCCCGGTAGCGGCGGCCGTACTCATGCTGATCGTCATTGACCCTCAGCCACGACCGCCCCGCGTCGTCTGATCGATAGATCCCGAGCACCCCGTCGCGCTCGCCGATGGCGTAGAGCGCCGGATAATCGTGGCCCGGCGTGGGGGCGCCGAAGTCCATGGACCGCACGGCCAGATCGCTGTCCACGCGCTGGAAGCGCTGGCCCCCGTCCAGGGAACGGTACAGGCCGCGCGTGGACACGAACCACAGGTCGCCGTCCCGCCCCGGCGTGGCGCGCAGGGGAAAGGCGATCTCGCGCCAGTGGGGCTGGTCCCGCCACAGCTCGTCGGGCAGGCCCCGGCTCGGCACGGGCGCGAAGGTCGCGGCGCCGTCGACGCTGACGAACCAGGCGCCCGAGGCGAAGTCCAGGGCATAGAAGAGCAGCGGATCGTGCCGGTCGGCCACCGGCCGCGCGAGCACCGGCAAGCCCTGCACCGCTCGCCAGGTCGCGCCCCGATCGCGGCTGAGGATCGGTCGGGGCGTGGCGACCACGAAGGTCTCCCCGTCCGCCGACACGGTGATGGGCGCATCGCGGTACAGGTCCATGCGCGGGTTCTGCGCCACCTCGGGATCGGCGGCGGGCGCCGGCCGGCCCAGCGGGCGCCAGCTGCGCCCGTAATCGTCGGACCAGGCCAGGGTCGAGCCGTCCGCGTCGTCCGATCCCACGCCCTCGTGCGGCGTACCGGACCGCACCACGATGTTAGGCGCGTGCCAGGCGTAGTCGATGACATTGGTGTTGCCGAACACCGGGGTGGTGAACTGCAGGTTCGGCGAGGTCTCCAGGTCCTCGTGCGCGAAGCCGGAGATGTCGCCGAACCCGGTCAGCAACGGCGGTCCCTCGCGCGGGCTGACCAGGGTGATGACCGCCGTCTGTTCGATCCCGTCGACCCATGGCCGCCAGAGGGTCGGGGCTCGCTGATCCGCCGCGCCCAGGTTGCGCGTGGCGTACAGGGTCGCGCCGGTGCCATAGACCATGTGATCCGCATCGAAGGGGTCGATGGCCAGGGCGGCGAGCCACCAGCCGAAGTCGGGTTCGTCCAGCCCCCAGTACAGAAACGGCGTCCCGCTCACGTCGCGCACCGCCTGTTCGCGCAGGCTGGTCCAGCTCCGGCCGTCGTCGATGGTGCGCCACAGGGTGTCCCCGGGGCGCCAGCGGTTCAGGGTGGAGACCACCACCACGCCCGGTTCGCCCCGCGCCACATCGACACCCATGAAGCCGCCGGTCCCCGGCGTGTGGGGCGGGGTGATGTCGCGCCAGTCCCCGCTGTCCAGATCCAGCCGCCAGACCGCCCCGTCGGTCACGCCATTGGGCCCGACGCCCCGGGTCCAGGTGGTGTAGAGCACCCCGCGCGCGTCGATCACGCCCTTGACCGGCGACAGGCCGTGGGGCCCGCCGTCCAGCCGCCGCCAGGTCTCGCCCCCGTCATCCGAGCGGTAGAGGCCTTGTGCGCCTTCGTCCGCCACCCCGGCCAGAATGACGGCGCTGCCCTGCCCCCGCGCGCCGCTGCGGGCGTCGAACAGGACGAAGGCGATGCCGGGATTTGTCGGCTGGCCCTGCGGCGGCGCGCCGAGCCCCGCGTGGGGAAAACCCTCGACCCGTCGCCAGGTCCGGCCATGATCGCCGCTGCGCTGCAGCCCGTGGTGGCGCGATCCGAAATAGAGCACCGCCGTATTGTTAGGGTCGATCGCCAGCCGTTCGCCCAGGCCGCGCCCGTCCTCGTTGCCGCCCATGGGAAAGTCCACGGGATGGGTGGTCCAGGTCTCGCCCCGGTCCGCCGAGCGAAGAATGGCGGCCCGCCCGCCCCGGTGCATGCCCGCCGCCGCATAGACCACATCGGGATCGACCGGATCGAGCGCGATGCTCTCCACGCCGTAAAAGCTGGATTCCGCCTCGTCGTCCTGCAGTGGAACCCAGCGATCCTGCGCCGCGTCGAAGCGATAGACGCCGCCCATGTCCGAGCGCGCATAGGCCAGGCCGGGCTCCAACGGGCTGAACACCACGCCGGGGATGAACCCGCCGCCGCCAACGGTCACATTGCGCCAGACATAGTCCGCGTCCTGCGCCGTCGCCGTCCCGATCGCCGTGACGGGCCACAGGAGGGCCAGCACAAGTGTAAGCATCAGACGGGCACGCATGGTCCCTCCCCGGGGCCTGGGTCGCGGTTGCCGTTCCGGCGTTCTCGCGCGACAATGATAGCGGTAACGAATAACAGTTGACATCATTGCCACCCATGCATCAAGTTTGCACTGGTAAAAACGAGAGCCGCCGTTCGAGCCGGCTCCGGGGGAGCGAAAATCTGCACGGCCGACAGCCACGCCCTTCCCCGAGAGCCCTTTCAGAGCGACGGCCCGCGTATTTGCGTCCGAACCCTGAACGAACTTCCGGCGCGATCGCACCCGCGGTCGCGCCGTCCCTTTGTCGGCACGACACGATACCAATCCTGGGGAGGTCCCGATGATCCACAGCCGCCGTTTCATGACCGCGACAACGGCCCTCGTGGCCTTGTCCGCCGCCGCCTGCGCTTCGGCCCAGTCGGTCGACCTGCCCGACCCGGTTCCGGCCGGCGCCGACGTCCCCGTGCCCGATGAGGCCCGCGCTGATCCGACGATCTGGCCGACCAGCGCCACGCCCGGAGCCATCACCGACGCCGAAACCGAGGCCTTCATCACCGAGCTGATGAGCCGCATGACGCTGGAAGAGAAGGTCGGACAGACCATTCAGGCGGACATCTCGGCCATCACCCCCGAAGACCTGCTGACCTATCCGCTGGGCTCGATCCTGGCGGGCGGCAATTCCGAGCCGGACGGTGACGCCTGGGCCTCGCCCCGGGCATGGCTGGATCTGGCGGTGGCGTTCCGCGAAGCTGCTGTGGCGCGTGAGGGCACGGCCATCCCGCTGATCTTCGGCATCGACGCCGTGCACGGTCACAACAACGTGGTCGGCGCGACCATCTTCCCCCACAACATCGGCCTGGGCGCCATGCGCAACCCGGACCTGATCCGCCGCATCGCCGAGGTCACGGCGCTGGAAGTGGCGGTGACGGGCGCCGACTGGACCTTTGGCCCCACCGTGGCCGTGCCCCGCGACGACCGCTGGGGCCGGACCTATGAGGGTTATGGAGAGCATCCCGAGATCGTGGCGTCCTACTCCGGAGCGGTGACGCTGGGCCTCCAGGGCGAACTGGAGTCGGGCCAGCCGCTGGCGGCCGGGCGCATCGCCGGGTCGGCCAAGCACTGGCTGGCGGACGGCGGCACCCTGCACGGCGCAGACCAGGGCGACGCCCGGATCACCGAGCAGGAGCTGATCGACATCCACGCGGCCGGCTATCCGCCCTCCATCTACGCGGGCATCCTGACCGTCATGGCCAGCTTCTCCAGCTGGAACGGCGCAAAGCACACCGGCAATCCCACCATCCTGACCGACGTGCTGCGCGGCCCGCTGGGCTTCGACGGCTTCGTGGTCTCGGACTGGAACGCCCACGGCCAGATTCCGGGCTGCTCCAACGAAAGCTGCGCCGTCGCCTTCAACGCGGGCATCGACATGTTCATGGCGCCCGACAGCTGGCGCCCCCTTTACCAGAACACCCTGGAGCAGGCGCGCTCGGGCGAGATCGGCATGGCGCGGCTGGATGAAGCCGTGCGCCGCATCCTGAGGGTCAAGGTCAAGCTGGGGCTGTTCGAGCCCCAGGGTCCGGCCAGCCGCGCGCTGGAAGGCCAGTTCCAGCATCTGGGCTCGGACGACCATCGCGCCGTAGCCCGCGAGGCCGTGCGCCAGTCTCTGGTGCTGCTGAAGAACGACGGGGTCCTGCCGATCCGGGCCAACGCCAACGTCCTGGTGGCCGGGACGGCGGCGGACGACATCGGTCAGGCGTCGGGCGGATGGACCCTGACCTGGCAGGGCGCCGGCAACCGCCGCGAACACTTCCCCAACGGCCAGTCCATCTGGGAAGGAATCGAGGAGGCCGTGACCGAGGCGGGCGGCGCGGCCACCCTGTCAGCGGACGGATCATTCGACGCCCGTCCCGACGTGGCTATCGTGGTGTTCGGAGAGACGCCCTACGCGGAGTTCCAGGGCGACGTGGAGCATCTGGACTTCGTGCCCGAGGAGCCGCTGGAGACCCTTCGCGCGCTGCAGGCCCAGGGCATCCCCACCGTCTCGGTCTTCCTGTCCGGTCGGCCCATGTGGACCAATCCGGAGATCAACGCGTCGGACGCCTTCGTGGCCGCCTGGCTGCCGGGCACAGAAGGCGGCGGAATCGCCGACGTCCTGATCGGCGACGCCGGGGGCGCGCCGCGCCACGACTTCACCGGAACCCTGTCCTTCTCCTGGCCGCGCACGGCCGTTCAGGGGCCGCTGAACGTCGGCGACCCGGACTATGATCCCCTGTTCGCCTATGGTCATGGCCTGTCGTACGCCGCGCCGGGAGAGGTCCCCCGGCTGAGCGAGGAGTCCGGGGTCACCGGCGCGGCGGCCAATCCGGACCGGTACTTCACCGACGGCCGCTTCACTCCGCCGTGGTCGCTGGCCCTCCGCGACTCGGGCGGCGAACGACGCCTGGGTCAGGAAGCTTCCGGAGCCAGCCCGCGCGAGGGCGTAAGCGTGCGCGCCGCCGACGGCTCGGCCCAGGAATCGGCCCGCGCCCTGGTGTTCTCCGGCGAGGGCGGCGTGGCCAACATCTCGGCCGCCCCTGTGGACCTGACGCGCCAGACCAACGGCGAGATGGCCATCGGCTTCCGCTACCGGGTGGACGCGGCGCCCCGGGGCCCCGTGTTCCTGACGCTGGACGAGGGCAGGATCGACATGACCCGCATCTTCGGCGCGGCCCCCATCGGCGAATGGCGCGAGATCAAGGTGCGCCTGTCCTGCCTGCGAGACGCCGGGGCGAATGTGGCCGAGGTGTCCGAGCCCTTCGGCCTCAGCACCCAGTCCGACTTCGCCGTCAGCTTCGAGACCGTGCGGCTGACCTCAAACGAGGGCGACGCGGTGTGCCCGGCCGACTAGACTGCCGCGTATGACCGACACTTCTCGCATCGCCCTGGTCGTCGTCGACTGGGGCACGACCAACCTGCGCGCCTTCGCCCTCGACGGCCAGGGGGCTGTGCTGGACCGTCGCGCCGATGCCCGGGGCGCCGCAGGGCTGTCGCCTGACGGGTTCGCCGCGGTGCTGAATGATGTGGCGGGCGACTGGCGGGCTGACGGCGCGCCGGTGCTGGTCTGCGGCATGGCCGGGGCGCGCGGCGGCTGGGTCGAGGCGCCCTATGTGGACACCCCCGCCGCCCTTGCCGACCTGGCCGCGCACCTGACCGAGGCCGCGCCCGGCGTCCGCATCGTCCCCGGCGTGTGCAAGCGCGAGAACGGCCGTCTGCTCGACGTCATGCGCGGCGAGGAGACCCAGGTGCTCGGCGCCCTCACCGACGGCGTGGCGGTCTGTCCCGGCACCCATTCCAAATGGGTGCGCATGGAGGACGGTCGCATTACGGACCTGCGCACGGTCATGACCGGCGAGCTGTTCGCCGTGCTGCGGGCCCACTCCATCCTCGGCCGCGACATGACCGAGGGCCCGTTCGACCCCGACGCCTTCGACCAGGGCGTGGACCGCGGGCTCGCCGAGCCCGCCCTCAGCGCCGCCCTGTTCTCGGTGCGCACGGCCGGGCTGGACGGTCGTCTGGCGCCCCGCGCCGCGCCGGACTATCTGTCGGGCCTGCTGATCGGCGCCGAGATCGCGGGCGCGGGCGGCGGGTTCGCGGGCCCCGTGACCCTGATCGGCGCTCCGGCCCTGAACGACCGCTACGCCCGCGCGCTGGGCCGCGCCGGGCGCGCGCCAACACCGATCGACCCCGAGGCCGCCGTCACGCGCGGCCTGTGGAGCCTGTGGAAGGAAACGGCATGACCGATCTGGAGACCCTGGACGCCCTGCCCCTGATCGCCATCCTGCGCGGCCTCACGCCGGAGGAGGCCCCTGCCGTGGGCGACGCCCTCGTCGAGGCGGGGTTCCGGGTGCTGGAGGTGCCGCTGAACTCGCCCCGGCCGCTGGACAGCATCCGCATCCTGGCCGAGCGTTTCGAGGGCCGCGCCCTGGTCGGCGCCGGCACTGTCCTGACGCCCCAGGCCGCGCGCGACACGGTTCAGGCAGGCGGACGGCTGATCATCTCGCCCAACGCCGATGCAGCGGTGATCGCCGAGACCCGGCGGCTGGAGGCCCTGTCCCTGCCGGGCGTGTTCACCCCCACGGAGGCGTTCGCGGCGCTGGCCGCCGGGGCCCACGCCCTGAAGCTGTTCCCCGCCGAGATCGCCGGGCCTGCCGGCCTCAAGGCCCTGCGCGCGGTGCTGCCGTCGGATGCGCGTCTGTACGCCGTCGGCGGGGTGGCGCCGGACACCCTGGCCGACTGGCGCCGCGCTGGCGCCTCGGGTTTCGGCATCGGCTCGGCGCTCTACAAGCCCGGCATGGACGCCGACGAGGTCGGCGAGCGGGCCGGGGCCTTCGTCACCGCGTGGAAGGCCGGCTACTGATCCAGCCAGGCGGCCACCCACACCAGCGGAGCGTTCCAGTTGATGGCCACTTCGTTCAGGGCGTAGGAGCCCGCGTGGTCGGCCCAGCAGGCCTGGGGCGCGCACGTGCCTTCAAGCGCTCGCGCGATCGGGTCGGCCATGGAGCGCCCGTTCGGCCCGCCGGACAACGCCCCTGAAGGCGGCGCCGGATAGTCGCCCAGCGACGGGGCCCAGAACCTGTGGTGCGGGCGCTGCATCGGACGCGCGCCCCAGCCGCTGACGAAGGACTGATCCAGCACATTGCGGCCCAGAAGATAGTCCGCCGCGTCCACCACGGCGTGGCGGTACCTGGCTTCGCCGGTCAGGTCGTGGGCCACGGCGAGGATCATGGCCCGGTTCAGGATGTCGCCGCTCGAGCCCCAGGTGTAGTCGTCCGCGCCGAAGGGAATGGCGTAGCCCTCGCGGTCCCGCAGCGCCACATAGCGGTCCGCCGCCCCGATCAGCGCCGCCCGCGCCCGCGCCACGTCCGCCTCGGCCAGACCCGTCTCGACCGTGGCCAGGGTGAGGGTGCCCAGAGCGCCTACCGAGGGCCAGGTGATGTGGCCGGTGTCCGCGGCCGCGTCGCCCGGGGCGCCCAGCCAGTGGGGCGAGGCCCGCATCCGCGCCTCGAGCGCCGCCTCCCCCGTCGCAGCGTAGAGCTCCGCCGCCGCCCAGTAGAACTCGTCGCGCACATCGCTGTCGCCGTAGTCGCCGCCGCCATGGAACTGGCCCACGGCGTAGACCTCCGGATTCCGCTCGGCCGCGGCGAAGGCGCGGCGGGCGGCGGTCAGGCAGCGCGCCGAGAACGCGGGATCCACCTCGCGCCAGACCCGGGCGCACTGCGCAGCGGTCGCCGCCAGATTCAGCGTCGCGGCCGTGGACGGCGCATAGAGGAAGCGCGGCTCCGGATCGTCGTGGGGCGCCATGGGCAGGGCGGTCCAGCGCGCATCATGGGCCTTGTGGTGCGCCATGCCGCCCGCGTCGATTTCGGTGAAGGTCAGCGCCCGGCCCTGGGCGAACGGGCCCACCGGGACGCTCAGCCGCACGCCGTCGGGGACCTGCATGGCCAGCATGAATTCCATCTGCCAGCGCGCCTCGTCCAGCAGGTCGCCCACCCCATTTCCCGCTTCGGGCAGCGCCAGGGCGCCGTCGGCGAAGGTGGTCGCGCCGAACCGCTCGTGGGCGTTCAGCAGGGTCCAGAGCGCAATGCCGCCGTTGACCACATATTTCCCGTGGTCGCCCGCGTCGTACCAGCCGCCGCCGACGTTCAGGTCATAGTCGCAGCCCGGCCAGACGTTGCCGTTCATGTCCTCGCCGGAGAAGCAGGTCAGGGTCTCGTCCACATGGGCGGCGGGGCGCGCCAGATCGGGTCGCGCCACGTGCGCCGCCGCAATCTCGACGCCGCTGCGGTTCTGATAGAAATAGCTTGCTGCGTCCGCCGCCAGCCCGGCCCAGGGCCGGTCGCTGATCGCAAACGGACGGCTTTCCCTGTCGCCGACGATCAGGCGATAGCCCTCGCCCGACGTGGTCGCGTCGGTGAAGTCGATGCGGTGCACCGTCTCGCCCGAGGCGTCGTCCATGCCGAAGGTTTCGCTGGTCCCGGACGCGGCCACCGCGCCAGAGGCCGTCACGAGCCGCCAGGCCAGCGGCGCGGCGGCCTGAGCAGGGACAACCGCGATCTTGCGGCCGTCGGTCTCGAACCCGACCTGGCTGAGCCGGACCGGCGGGACCGGCGCGTCCTGGGCAAGGGCGGCGCCGCCGCTCACGGCCAGGGCGCCGGCTGCGATCATGGCCTTGAGGCGCATGGGTTCATCCCTCCGTTGGTGTCCGTCCAGACGGGCCGGCCGGCCAGGTCCGCGCGGTCGCAGCGTCGGGAGCCAGCCTGTCCGGTGGGCGGAACCGTAATACGATTCCGCCGCAACGGCTCAGACCCTAGCGCCGCACCGTCACCGCTTCGCCGGCGTAGGTCACCGTCTGGTGCGGTCGGGCGTCCACGTTCCACGGCGCATCGCCCGATCCGTCGATGAAGCGCACATGCACCGTGCGGCTCTCGGGCATGCCCGGATACGAGCCCTGGCGGGCGCCGATGGTCAGCACCCCGGCGGAGTCGTCCCAGGCGATGGGCATGGTGGCGAAGGCCCCGCGCTCATAGCCGTAGGTGGTGCCCTCGTCGCTGTAGAGATCGAACGATCCGTCAGCGCCCACATAGACGTTCAGGGTGACGGGGCCGTCCAGCGCCTCGGCGGTGTGCTGGATCGCCGGTCCCGTGGGCACGATCGATCCGGCCCGCACGAACAGGGGCATGCGGGCCAGCGGCGCATCCGCCGTGATCGCCTGACCGCCCGCGTGACGCGCGCCGCTGTTGAAGTCGTACCAGTCCGCGCCCTGCGGCAGCCAGACCTGACGGCTTCGAGCCTCGTGCTCATGCACGGGGGCGACCAGGAAGGCCGGACCGAACATGTACTGGTCGTTGACCTCGCGGGCCCGCTCCTCCTGCGGGAAGTCCATCACCAGACCGCGCATGATGGTGCCGTCGTCGTGGTAGGCCTCGGCGCCCAGGGTGTAGATGTAGGGCATCAGCCGGTAGCGCAGGCGCAGATAGTCCGTCAGCGACTGATAGACCTCGGAGCCTTCCGGCGCGATGTGCCAGACCTCGCGATACGGGAACTCCCCGTGCGAACGGAAGATGGGCGAGAACGCCCCGAACTGGAACCAGCGCAGGTTCAGCTCGCGCCATTCGGCCTGATCCTCAGGCGTGATGTCCTCGGTGGTGTAGCGATCCTCCACCGAGAAGCCGCCGATGTCGTGGGTCCAGTTCGGAATGCCCGACAGGCCCACCTGCACGCCGGCGGAGATTTGCTCACGCAGATTGCTCCAGCGCGGCACCACGTCGCCCGACCACAGGGTCGAGGCGGTGCGCTGCAGCCCGCCCCAGGCGGCGCGGGTCAGGATGTAAGCGCGCCGGTCCGGCTGGGCCTCGCGCAGGCCCTGATAGACTCCTTCGGCGTTGACCAGCGGGTACGAGTTGAACACCAGCGCCGCCGGGCCGTCGGCCGTCGGGCCCATGCGCAGGGTGCGCTCGCGCCGGTCCAGGTTGGAGTGCATGTCCGGCTCCACCGAATCCAGCCACCAGCCGTCGAAGCCGAGCCCGTGCAGGTGCTCGCGGATCTGGTGCCAGTACAGCGCCCGCGCTTCCTCGTGGTACGGGTCATAGAAGCTGTTGGCGTAGCCCGGTCCCACCCAGTCGCGCGCGCCCACCTCGACGTTGCGGGTGTACATGCCGCCGATGGCCTCGAGCTCGCGGTAGTGCTCGGTGGTCGGGTAGAATTTGGGCCACACCGAGATCATGATGTTGATGTTCTGGTCGTGCAGCTGATCGACCATGGCGCCGGGATCCGGGAAGCGCGCGGCGTCGAACTCGTGGCTGCCCCAGGAATCCTCAGGCCAGTAGAACCAGTCCTGCACGATGTTGTCGATCGGCAGATTTCGGCTGCGGTAGCCCTCGGCCACCTCCAGCACTTCGTCCTGGGTGTTGTAGCGCTGGCGGCTCTGCCAGAAGCCATAGGCCCAGCGGGGCATCATCACCGCGTCGCCGGTCAGGTCGCGGTAGCCCGCGATCACCTGATCCAGATCCTCGCCGCCCACGAAATAGTAGTCCACCGCATGGCCGACCTCGGACCACAGGGACAGGGCCTCAGCCTGCTCGGCCGGCAGCGGGTCCAGATGGCGCAGCGACAGGTAGCCGTCGTTGGGGATCCACTCGACCCGGATCGGCACCCGGCGGCCGGCCTCCATCTCGATCTGGAAATCGTGGTTCCACGGGTTCCAGTTCTGGCGCCAGCGGTCCATCACCAGTTCGCCGTCAATCCAGACCTTCACATAGGACGAGGAATACAGGCGGAATTTGTGTTCGCCCGAGACCGTCGGCTCGATCGTGCCTTCCCAGGTCACGGTCACGCCGGGCTGGCCCGAGCGGCCCATGTCGCCCACCTGCGCGGGCTGGCCCGGCTGCACCTTGAAGCCCGGCGGCCAGCCCTGATGGTCGCGGATGACCTCGTAGTTGATCTCGTTCTCGATGCGGGACAGGGCCAGTTCGCCGTCCTGGAAGTAGCTGGCCGTCAGCCCGCCGAACTTGCCCTCGGTGTCCCGCACGATCAGGCGCTGGTCCAGCATGCCGTATTCCCGCGGATCGCCGAACCGCGTCAGGCCGTTGTTTTCCCACAGCACGCCGTAGCCGCGGCTGGAGGTCATGAAGGGCACGCCGGAATCGATGTTGTGCTGGGTCAGCTCCACATCGGCGCCGCGCTGGTTCATCAGACCTTGCTGGTGCTGGCCGAGGCCGTAGATGGCCTCGTCCGGCGCCGCGTCGAACAGCTGACGCACGGAATGGAATCCGTGCACGCCGTCCTGGTCCTCGACCATGAAGGGGCTGATCTCGCGTCCGCCCTCGCGCTCGGCCAGCATGACCTCGCCGGCCGCGTCCAGGAACCGCACCCGACCCGTGACGCGCGACACCTCGGCCGTCATCTCGGGCGTGGAGACGAAGACATAATCGCCTCGCGTCGTGACGTCGAACCCGGCCTCCGCCGGCTCGGCGGTGACCATCAGGCTGTCAGGCAGATCAGTGAAACCAGTCTCCGGCGTCGCCGTCACATGGATGATCCGGGGGCCCATGACGCGCAGGCGCACCCGCCGGGCGACCCCTTCGGCGGGGGTGACGATCACGCCGCTCGCGGTGCGTTCGACGCCCTCGATCTCGGCCTGCACCACCGCCGCGGCGGGGGCGGGGGCGAGCAGCACCCCGGCCGGGGCGCCCAGGGCCAGCGCCATGGCGGCGCCCGTCAGCAACTGTCTCATCGAATCCACTCCCGTCAATTCTGGTCGGCGCCCACGGCGCGCACAGCACCCGCCCGCGCCTGATCGCTCAGCCGGACCCGCAGAAGCACGGGCCGGTCGGTGAAGTTCAGGCCATAGTCGGTCTGGTCGCCGTTCCAGCGGCGTTCAAACACCCATTCGCCCTCGTCGTTGAAGTGGCCCTGCTCGACCCGCAGGATCTGGCCGGTCCGCCCGTCATCCAGCGGCTTGCGGTCGAAGCTGACCCGCGACCAGTAGCCGGTGACCACATAGTCGTTCTCGCCCAGACGAGCCACGATGGCGCCGCCGTCGGGGCTGGCGCGCTCACGGGGCGGGATCTCGCCCAGCCAGGTCCAGTCGTGCATGCCGAACTGCCAGAGGCGGAACCGCACCGTCGCGGTCCAGTCGCCCAGGTCCAGCACCTGCTCGGCGCTGTCGTCCGGCTCACCGGCGCCCCACACATCGCCTTCAAACGCCGCCCGCGCCCAGACCCGCTGCCACGGCGCGACCAGGCGATAGAGGTTGCGGAAGGGCGCCAGGGTTTCTTCCGTGACCTCCCGCGCGCCGAGGGGGAAGTTGGCGTAGCCGGTGTAGTCGACGCCGAAGGGCGAATAGCCGATGCCGCCCCGGCCCATCACCTCGAACAGATACCGGGCGTAGGGCGCATCATTGCCCGTCTCGGCCACGAACAGGGCGTTGTCGGGGCGGCCATAGCGATCCAGATTCGCCTCATAGATGTCCGAGCCGCGCTCATAGATGTCGGGCGATAGGAAATCGATGGCGGGGGCTGCCGCCTGCCAGACCTCGATCACGTTCCAGGTCGGTCCGCCGGACGCATAGGTCATGGGGTCCTGATCGTTGACCGGGTCGCGCAGGGCCGCATTGGCGTACATGGGCAGGGGGTATTCCGCCTTGCCCGCCTCGGCGACCTGACCGACGTAGTGTCCGATGGACCAGGCGTGGAAGAATTCGTCGGCGTCCTCGCCGAACACCTCGGCCCAGCTGCCCGGCTCACGGTCCAGCCGCTCCAGCAGGGCCTCGGGCACAGGTCCTTCGAACAGGGCCTGGGCCGCCGGGGAATAGTCGCGCACCGAGCCGTAGGTGCCCGTCTCGTTCTGGGGCTGCACCATGATCACGGTGCGGTGGGCGGAATCAATGTCACGGATATGGGCCATCAGCGCGGCGAAGGCGCGCCGGTCGGCGGCCAGGGTCTCGGGGCCGTGGGGCGACAGGGCGTAGGACGGAGAACCGTCCTGCTGGATCAGGCGCGGGAACCGCTCGGTGTCCAGCTTGACCCATTCCGGCGCATATTTGGGCGCGGTGTTCTTCCAGGTGGCGAACCACAGCAGCACCAGCCGAACATCCTGCTCGCGGGCCTGCCGGACGAGGGTGTCCACGAACGAGAAGTCGAATTCCCCCTCCACCGCCTCCACCTGCTCCCAGGCGATGGGGACCTGCACGGTGTTGGCGCCGATATACTCGACCGCCGGCCAGACGTCGGCCAGGGCCGCCTCATAGTTGGAGGAGTTGTTGACCTGCGCGGTCAGCATGAAGAACGGCGCGCCGTCCACCATCAGGGCATGGCGGCCGTCCTCGGTCACCAGTTCCGGGATCGGCTCTCCCACGCCTTCTCCGCACGAGCCGGTCGCCAGCATCAGCCCTGCCCCCGCCAATGCGGCCATCCAGGGTCGGAAGGATCGGAAGCGGTCGGAAAAATTCATCACTGGCTCGGCCGTCGTCAAAACAATGGGCGGCGGTCGCACGCCCCGGATGATGCTGCACCCGGGGCGTGGTCTCGGTGTCGTCAGAAGCTGGCGCGGAGCACCACAGCGACGCGGCGGTCGGTGTCGACCCAGCTGTAGCGCGGCATGCGGTCGGCGTAGCCCACCCGCAAGATGGTGCGCTCCTGGGTCAGGTTGGTGCCCTGGATGCCGAGCTTCACGTTCTCGGTGACGTCGAAGAAGATCGACCCGTCCAGCTGGCCGTAGTCCTCCGCCCAGACCGGCGCGTTGATGTTCGCCGCCGAGGTGGTCAGCAAGTACTGTTCACGCCAGTTCCAGGCCAGCCGCGCCGAGATGCCGTGACGCTCGTAAAGGGCGGCGATGTTGTAGCTGGACGGCGACATGCCCTCCAGCGGCAGGGCCAGATTGGCGCCGCCCACCTGGACGGGGTCGAAGATGTTGACCGCCGTGTTCGCGCCGCCGTCGCTGTCGATGTAGGTGTAGTTGGCCTGCACCCCGAACCCGTTCAGCATGCCGGGCAGGAAGTCGAAGAACTGCTGGTAGGCGATCTCGAAGCCCTGGACGGTGCCTTCCTCGCCATTCTGCTGCTGGGTGATGTCGAAGGCGTAGGTGACACCGTTGTTGGTGTACGTCTGCCGGGACACGCCCGAATAGATGTAGTCCTGGATCTTCTTGTAGAAGATCACACCGGTCAGGCTGCCCTGGGGCGCGAAGTACCATTCCAGGCTCAGGTCGAACTGGTCGGCGATGATGGGGCGCAGGTCCGGGTTGCCCGCGACGCCGGTGAAGGGCGCAACCGGATCGAGGGTGTAACCGTCCGCCTCGAAATTGATCTCCAACTGGGTGTACGGCTGCATCTGGTTGAAGTCCGGCCGCACCATCGACCGGGACGCGGCGAATCGCAGCTGCATTTCCGGCGACAGATGGGCCCGGATGTTCAGGCTCGGCAGGATGTTGGTGTAGTCGCCGCCCGCCGGAACCGCGTCGAGAACGCCGCCCTGGCTGAACTGCTGGGCCGCATTCCAGTCCGCGCACGCCGCAGGTGTCGGCGGCGTGGCGGGGCAGCCGGCCGAGGCCGGAACGGGCAGCTGCACCCGCCCTTCCGTGGCCGTTTCGGTGCGGACAACCCGCACGCCCACATTGCCGTCGATGGCCCACGGCAGGGCCGTGTCATGACCGAAGCGCAGCAGGGCGTAGGCGGCCTGGGTTTCTTCGTCCTGACGGGTCACGCCGCCGGTCGGGTTGTCGCCGGTGGGGTTGTAGTTGTCCCAGTCGGGAACCAGCGGGGCCCAGCCCCAGCCCTGACCCTGCGGCCACGGGCGGGTGGTGATGGGGCTCAGCAGATCATACGCGTGCTGCGTGCCCTGGCTGACCAGCGAGGCCGAGGGCAGCCAGAAGCCGCCCGGGACGCCGATGTCGCCACGGAAGAAGTCGTCGAAGCCGTAGTATTCGGCGTTGCCAGGCAGATCGGGGCTGGGCGAGGTGTCGTCCAGATAGACCGCCGGATAGCTCCAGACCCCGCCGTTGTCGTTGGCGAAACCCCAGTACTGGGCCGACAGGATGCTCCAGTTCCAGTTGGACTGGCGGGTGATGTAGGTCTTGTCGGTGGCGCGGTATCCGAAGCTGATATTGCGGATCCACTCATTGGCGCCATCGAAGTGATAGGTGGCGTCGCCCCGCCAGGCCAGGGAGTCCGCCTCGTTGGCCTCAATGTGGTCCATGGCGAAGCCCCAGTAGTACTCGGAGGCCACGTCCAGGTCGCCGCCCGTGATGTTGATGCTCGGCACATCTCCGCCGATATCGATCATCGCCGACAGGGGCGCGGTGCCCAGCATGGAGCGCTGGGTGCCCACGGTGAAGCTCAGGATGTCCGCGATTGATTCCACATACTGGATGTCGCCGCTGATATCCCAGTTGCCGCTGGAGTAGTCGAAGCTCAGGGCGTAGTCCGAGGTCTCCTTGTGGTCCTCGCCATAGCGGGTGTTGCCGTCATAGGTGATGCCCTGCATGGTCCCGCCCTCGGGGCCGCCCACGACGTTGCCCGTGGGCCAGCAGCCGAAGCCGCCCGCGTGATTGCCCGTCAGGGTGCCGCTGGTCAGCACGCCGTTCTGGTAGGTCAGGCCGGCGCTGGGGCACAGGGTGGTGGCGTCCTGGATGCCCGCCACGCGCTCGATGTTGGTGGGGTCGGCCTCGGAGTGGAAGCCCTGGAACGTCAGGGTCAGGGCGTCGATCGGACGCCACTGCAGCGCGACCGCGACGGCGGTGCGTTCCTGCTCCCAGCGCCCGTCGCGCCAGCCCAGATATTTCGGATGGTAGACCGTTTCCCCGCCCAGGGTCGTCACCGGATCGAAGCGATCGGTGGTGATGCTGTTGGTGCGGTTGCCGACGTTGGAGTAGCTGAGGTTGGCGAGGAAGCCGATTTCACCGGCGCCGGTCATCCAGCGATCGCTGAAGATGCCCGACCCGGACCAGTAGCCCTCCTCGACCATGTCGCCGTAGTTGTAATCGGTCGTGAAGGCCAGCAGCCGGCCGCTCTGGTCGAACGGCAGGCGTGTGCGCAGGTTGACGATGCCGCCGATGCCGCCTTCGATCTGGTTGGCCGCCGGGTTCTTGTAGACGTCGACGCCGGCCAGCAGATCGGCCGAGATGTCCTCGAACGACAGGCCCCGGCCGTTGCGGGCCGAGAAGATGTCGCGGCCGTTGGTTTCGGAACGCACCCACGACAGACCGCGGATGAAGACGCCGCCGCCTTCGGCCGCCAGACGGGCCGGATCGCGCGCCTCGTTGGTGCGCTGGAGGGTGACGCCGGAGATGCGCTGCAACGCTTCCGAGACGGAGCGGTCCGGCAGGGCGCCGATGTCCACGGCGGTGATCGAGTCCACGATCACTTCCGAGTTGCGCTTGATGTCCTGGGCGCTCTGCAGGCTGGCGCGAAGGCCGGTGATGACCACCTCTTCGACTTCCGTGGCCGCATCCGGCTCCTGGGCCGTCTGGGCCAGAGCCGGGGCGTTCATGCCGCCCAGAGCGATCAAGGACACGCCCAGCGACAAGGCGAATTTCGAGACGCTTTTACCTTGAGACATTTTATGCCCCTCCCCGTTTCCAATGACCCTGGACGCCTGTTACCGGCGCTTTGAGGGTGTTCTCCCTTGTGCACATTTCGGTCCGCGTATCAGCTCGCGGGTGTTTTCAAATATGCAATAAGTTTTCTACTACAGGGTCTGGTTTGTTAGCGCAACCATTTGCTTCCCGCGAACCGCGTTCTGCGGCAAACGCGTTGTGGGCAAGCCGTTCCGAGACGGCCCGACGCCGACCGCCGACGCCCTCCCGGCCTGTGCAACGGCCGGGAGGACGCCGGCGAAGCGTCGACATTGCCGACACGATTGATGCAGCGAATCCGCGGGCTGCGCGCTATGGTCGCGCCGGTTCAAAGGGAGACGCTCATGGTCCGTTTCATCGTTCAGTGGCTGGTCACGGCCCTGGGGCTGTGGCTGTCGTCGGTGCTGATCGCGGGCGTCGAGTTCCGCGACACCACCGTCCTGATCCTGGCCGCCCTTGTGCTGGGCCTGATCAATGCGGTCATCCGGCCCATTCTGGTGATCATCACCTTCCCCATCACAGTCATCACCCTGGGCCTGTTCCTGCTGGTGGTGAACGCCGCCATGATCGGCCTGGCCTCGGCCTTCTTCGACGGCTTCACGGTCAGCGGCTTCTGGCCCGCCATCGGCGCCGCCGTGGTCACCGGGGTGGTCAGCTGGATCGCCGGCGCCTTCATCCGCGACTGAGCCTCCTTCCCGGACTGGCTTCGCGCGGGCGCGCCTGCTAGACCGCGCCCATGCTGGTTCGCGCGCCAATCATCGTGATTTCCATTCGCCGCCCGGCGTAGCGTTTCAGGGCCTCGCCCCACGCACGCCGGGTTCGACAGATCACCCGCGCAACCACGATCAAAGCCTGAGACACCCATGGCCGACGCCCCCCAGACTCCCGATGGCCGCGACTATCGCGACACCGTCTTCCTGCCCGACACCCCCTTCCCCATGCGCGGCGGCTTGCCCAAGAAGGAGCCGGAGATCCTGGCGGCCTGGGGCGACCTCTACGCCGCCCTGCGCAAGCAGCGTCAGGCCGAGGGCGCGCCCCTGTTCGTGCTGCACGACGGCCCGCCCTACGCCAACGGCGACATCCACATCGGCCATGCGCTGAACAAGACGCTTAAGGACTTCGTGGTCCGCTCGCAGTTCCTGCTGGGCAATGACGTGGACTACGTCCCCGGCTGGGACTGCCACGGCCTCCCCATCGAGTGGAAGATCGAGGAGCAGTTCCGCGCCAAGGGCCGCCGCAAGGACGAGGTCTCCAAAGCCGAGTTCCGTCAGGCCTGCCGCGACTACGCCGCCGGCTGGATCGACGTGCAGCGCGAGCAGTTCAAGCGCCTGGGCATCGTCGGAAACTGGGACGGCCGCTACGCCACCATGGACTTCGCCACCGAGGCGGCGATCGTGCGCGAGTTCCACAAGTTCAAGAACAGCGGACAACTCTATCGCGGCTCCAAGCCCGTCATGTGGTCGCCGGTCGAGCGCACGGCGCTGGCCGACGCCGAGATCGAGTACCACGAGCACAATAGCCCGACGATCTGGGTCAAATTCCCGGTCACCGGCGCCACGGACGACCATCCCGACGACCTGCTGGCCTTCCGCCACGCCACGCCCGCCATCGTCATCTGGACCACCACGCCGTGGACCATCCCGGCCAACCGCGCCATCAGCTACGGCCCCGAGATCGAGTACGGGCTGTATGAAGTGGTCGCGATGGAGGAAGGGCTGGAGTTCGAGCCCTGGGCCAGGCCTGGCGACCGCCTGATCCTGGCCGACAAGCTGGCCGAGGACGTGTTCAAGGCGGCGAAGATCGCCACCTGGACCCGCGTCGACGCGGTCAATCCGTCCGGTCTGGAGTGCGCCCACCCGCTGGCGGCCCTGCACCCCGGATTCGGCTATTCGGTGCCTCTGCTGGCCGGCGACCATGTGACCGACGAGGCGGGCACCGGCTTCGTGCACACCGCCCCGGGCCACGGCGCCGACGACTACGACGTCTGGCGCGCCCACGGCCATCACGAGATCCCCGACACCGTCGACGCCGACGGCGCCTACTATGAGCACGTGCCCCTGTTCGGCGGCCTCAAGGTGCTGGAGACCGAGGGCAAGAAGACCGGCAAATTCGGCCCGGCCAACCCGGCTGTGATGGAAAAGCTGATCGAGGCCGGGACCCTGCTGGCCCGCGGCCGCCTCGAGCATTCCTATCCCCACTCGTGGCGCTCCAAGGCGCCGGTCATCTTCCGCAACACGCCCCAGTGGTTTGTCCGCCTCGACGGCGAGCACGGACTGCGGGACAAGGCCCTGGCCGCCATCGACGCCACAGCCTTCCACCCGGCGGGCGGGCGCAACCGCATCCGCTCCATGGTGGAGTCGCGCCCCGACTGGCTGATCAGTCGCCAGCGCGCCTGGGGCACGCCGCTCGCCATGTTCGTGGACAAGCAGACCGGCCAGCCCCTGCACGACGACGCCGTGGACGCCCGCATCGTCGAGGCCGTCCAGACCGAAGGCGCCGACGCCTGGTTCACCCGGCCCGACAGCGACTTCCTGGGCGCCGGCTATGACCCGGACCGCTTCGAGAAGGTCGAGGACATCCTCGACGTCTGGTTCGATTCCGGCTGCACCCACGCCTTCACCATCGAGGGCCGGGAAGACTCCAAATGGCCCGCCGACCTCTATCTGGAAGGTTCGGACCAGCACCGGGGCTGGTTCCAGTCGTCCCTGCTGGAGGCCTGCGGCACCCGCGGTCGCGCGCCCTATGAGGCGGTTCTCACCCACGGCTTCACCCTGGATGAGAACGGGGAGAAGATGTCCAAGTCCAAGGGCAACACCGTCAATCCCCTGACCGTCATCAACGAGTCCGGCGCCGACATCCTGCGCCTGTGGGTGTCTGTGGTGGACTACGCCGAAGACCAGCGGATCGGGAAGCAGATCCTGCAGACCACGGTGGACGCCTATCGCAAGCTGCGGAACACCGTCCGCTATCTGCTGGGCGCCCTGAACGGCTTCGACGAGGCCGAGCGCCTGACCGATCTGGACCAGTTCCCGCCGCTGGAGCGCTACGTCCTGCACCGGCTGTGGGAGCTGGACGGCGAGGTCCGCGCCGCCTACGCCCGCTACGATTTCCAGGACGTGGTGCGTCCGGTGCTGGACTTCTGCTCCGGCGACCTGTCGGCCCTGTACTTCGACATCCGCAAGGACAGCCTCTACTGCGACCGCCCGGACAGCATCAAGCGCCGGGCCGTGCGCACGGTCATGGACGAGGTCTTCACCCGCCTGACCGCCTGGCTGGCCCCCCTGACCCCCTTCACCATGGAAGAGGCCTGGACCACGCGCTTCCCCGACGCCGGCTCCAACTGCGCCCGCGTCATCCCGGCGACGCCCGCCGAATGGGAGAACGCGGCGGAGTCCGAGCGCTGGGCGACGGTCGAGACGGTGCTGGAAGAGGTCAACGACGCCCTGGAGGCCGCCCGTCGCGACAAGCTGATCGGCGGCGCCCTGGACGCCTGGCCCTCGGTCACGGCCCCCGCGGACGCCATCAGCGCCTTCGACGGTCTCGACCCGGCCGAGGTCTTCCGCACCTCCGGCGCCGAATTGGCGGCGGGTGAAATGGCCGTGACGGTCAAGGTCGCCGACCACCCCAAATGCCGCCGCTGCTGGCGCCGCATGCCGGACTTCAGCGAGTCCAGCGGCCTGTGCGGCCGCTGCGAGGATGCGGTCGCGGCCATCGACGCCGGGGCCTGAGTCCAGCCAGACGGCCTGCGGGCCGTCTGGTCAGGCCCGGGTCGCCCAGACCAGATATTCGCGATTGCCGTCGCCGCCGGTGATGGGGCTGTCCGTGGTCTCGCGCACGGTCCAGCCCTGTTCGCCCAGCCAGGCCACGGCGCGGTCCAGAGCGGCCGCCCGCGCCTCGGCGTCGCGCACCACGCCCTTGCGGCCCACGTCGCCCCGGCTCTCCATCTCGAACTGCGGCTTGACCAGGGTGACCAGATCAGCGCCCGGCGCCGCCAGCGACAGGGGTGTCGGCAGCACCTTGGCCAGGCCGATGAAGCTGACGTCGCAGACGATCAGTTCCGGCGCCCGGTCGATGATCTCCGGCGTCAGGGTGCGGGCGTCGGTCTTCTCCAGATTGACCACGCGCGGGTCGTCGGCCACCGCCGGATGCATCTGGGCCTGGCCCACATCCACGGCGTAGACCTTCGCGGCGCCGCGCTCCAGACAGACCTCGGTGAAGCCGCCGGTGGAGGCCCCCACGTCCAGCACCACCCGTCCCCCGACCACCACCGGCCACAGGGTCAGGGCGTGATCCAGCTTCAGCGCCGCGCGGCCCACGAAGCGGTGGGCCGGCTCGGCGGTGACGGCGGCGTCCTCGTCCACCTTCTGGGCCGGGGCCTTTGCGGGCTCGCCGTCCACCATCACCCCGCCCGCCTCGATGGCGGCGCGGGCGCGGGCGCGCGTGTCAAACAGGCCGCGCGCGACCAGCAGTTGGTCCAGCCGGGTTTTCAGGTCAGATCCTCCAGCCGCTTCAGCGCCGCCAGCATCTTGGCCTTGCCCGCCTCGGCGGCGGCCAGCTTCTCGCGCTGTTCGTCCACCACCTCGGGAGCGGCGCGGGCGACGAAATTGGGGTTGCCCAGCTTCTTGTTCACGTGGCCGATATCGGACTCGAAATCGGCCACGGCCTTCTCCAGCCGCGCGCGTTCGGCGCCCAGATCGATCAGGTCGGCCAGCGCCAGAGCCGCCGTGGTCGAGCCGGAGACGAAGGTCACCGCGCCCGCCGGCGCCGCATCCGCCGTCTGCACCGACGAGACGCGGGCGAGGGTCAGCAGAAGATCGCGATGCCGGTCCACGCGGGCGGCGGTCTGGCCGTCCGGCGCGACGATGGTCAGCGGCGGCTTGGCCGCCGGCGGCACGTTCATCTCGCCGCGCAGGGCCCGCACCTCGCTGACCAGATCCACCAGCCAGCCGATCTCGGCCCCGGCGTCCGCGTCGATGAAGGTCTCGGGGAATTCCGGCCAGGCCGCACCCATGACCAGCCCCTCGCCGCCCAGTTGCGTCCACAGCTCCTCAGTGATGAAGGGCATGACCGGGTGCAGCAGCTTGATGGTCTGGTCCAGGGTCCAGGCGGTCATGGCGCGGGTTTCGGCCCTGGCCGCCTCGTCGGCGCCGCTGAACACCGGCTTGGCCAGTTCCAGATACCAGTCGCAGAACACGTTCCAGATGAAGCGGTACAAAGCCCCCGCCGCGTCGTCGAAGCGGCCGCCCTCGATGGCTTCGGACACCTGACGCTCGGTCTTGGCCAGTTCGCCGCGGATCCAGCGGTTGATGGTCTGCTCCACCGTCGCCGGATCGAAGCCCTCGACCCGCGCCGCCTCGTTCATCTGGGCGAAGCGGGCGGCGTTCCACAGCTTGGTGCCGAAGTTGCGGTAGCCCTCGATGCGCTGCTTCGACAGCTTGATGTCGCGGGTGCCCGACAGGATGGCCATGGTGAATCGCAGGGGGTCCGCGCCCAGATCGTCGATGATCTCCAGCGGGTCGATGACGTTGCCCTTGGACTTCGACATCTTCTGGCCCTTCTCGTCGCGGACCAGGCCGTTGATGATGACCCGCCGGAACGGCGCCTCATCCATGAAGTGCAGGCCCATCATCATCATCCGGGCCACCCAGAAGAAGATGATGTCCGCCGCCGTAACCAGATCCGAGGTGGGATAGAACCGCTCCAGATCCTCGGTCTTGTCCGGCCAGCCCATGGTCGAGAACGGCCACAGGGCGGACGAGAACCAGGTGTCCAGCACGTCCTCATCGCGGGTCAGGGCGGTCTCGGCGCCGTAGTGTTCGCGCGCGGCGGCGCGGGCGTCGTCCTCGGTCTCGGCCACGAAGATTTCGCCGTCCGGCCCGTACCACGCCGGGATCTGGTGCCCCCACCACAGCTGGCGCGAGATGCACCAGGGCTCGATGTTGCGCAGCCATTCGAAATAGATCTTGGAGTAGCTGGCCGGCTCGAAGGTGGTGTCGCCCTGCTCCACCGCCTTGATGGCCGGCTGGGCCAGGGTTTTGGCGTCAACGTACCACTGGTCCGTCAGCCACGGCTCGATGACCACGCCCGAGCGGTCGCCGTGCGGCACCATGTGTTTCGTCTTCTCGATGGCCTTCAGCCAGCCCTCTTCCTCGGCGCGGGCGACGATAGCCTTGCGCGCGGCGAAGCGGTCCATGCCCTCGTAGTCGGCGGGCACGTCGGGCGTGTCGGCGGCGGTGATCCGGGCGAGGGAATCCATGACGTTGAGCGTGGCGAGGCCCGCCCGCTTGCCCACGCCGAAATCGTTGAAGTCGTGCGCAGGCGTGATCTTCACCGCGCCCGAACCCTTGGTCGGGTCGGCGTAGTCGTCGGCGACGATGGGGATGCGCCGGCCGGTGATCGGCAGGATCACCGCCTTGCCCACCAGCCCGGCATAGCGCGCATCATCCGGATGCACGGCCACGCCGGTGTCGCCCAGCATGGTCTCCGGACGCGTCGTGGCGACCACGATGTAGTCGCGGGTCTCCCACTCCGTCGCCTTGCCGTCCTCGTCGAAGGCGACCGGATGCTCATAGGTCACGCCGTCGGCCAGCGGATAGGCGAAGTGCCAGTAGGCGCCCTCGACCTCCTTCTGCTCGACCTCAAGGTCCGAGATGGCGGTCTGGAAGTGCGGGTCCCAGTTCACCAGCCGCTTGTCGCGATAGATCAGCCCGTCCCGGTGCAGTTGCACGAACACCTTGCGGACGGCGGCGTTCAGGCCCTCGTCCAGGGTGAAGCGCTCACGGCTCCAGTCGCACGAGGCGCCCAGGCGGCGCAGCTGGCGCACGATGGTCCCGCCGCTCTCGGCCTTCCATTCCCAGACCTTGTCGATGAAGGCGTCCCGGCCCAGGTCGCGGCGACCGACATTGCCCTCGGCGGCCAGCTTGCGCTCCACCACCATCTGGGTGGCGATGCCCGCGTGGTCGGTGCCGGGCAGCCACAGCACCGCCTTGCCCTTCATGCGGTGATAGCGCGCCAGAATGTCCTGCAGCGTGTTGTTCAGCGCGTGGCCGATATGCAGCGAGCCGGTCACGTTGGGCGGCGGAATGACGATCGAATAGGCGTCCGCGGCGCCGTCGGTGGCGGCGCGGTCCCGGGGCGCGAACAGGCCGCTCGCTTCCCACCGTTCATAGTGGCGCGGTTCGGCGGCCCTGGGGTCGAAGGTCTTCTCAAGCATCGCGTGATCGTTTCGTGGGAAAGAAAAAGGCGGCCCCGTCGGAGCCGCCTTCCGTAGATAGTCGGATGGGGCCCTCAGGGCCAGCGTCGGCGTCAGGCGCCGCCCTGGCGGGAGATGCGCTCCACCTCGGCGCGTACCTCGCGCTCGACGATGCCGGGCAGGTTCGCGTCCAGCCACTCCTTCAGCATCGGGCGCAGCAGTTCGCGCACGATGTCCTCCAGCGAGCGGGCGTCGGCGGGGGTGCGGGCGGCGGCGGTCAGGCCCGCGAAGGCCGAGGCGGCGGCGCCAGCGGCGGCGGCGCTGACCAGGGACTCGGCGGGCTGCGGGGCGACGGGGGCCGGCGCCGCTGGCGCCGCC
>Ga0114900_1000514_pt1 | contig 28796 bp, 34 predicted proteins | sample MalvireepMed_231_FD_89685 | JGI IMG/M metagenome (GOLD analysis project Ga0114900, IMG submission 89685) | Marine viral communities from the Global Malaspina Expedition - Malaspina viral metaG DeepMed_231 | ecosystem: Environmental > Aquatic > Marine > Oceanic | place: Mediterranean Sea...
GGTGGTCTACAAGAGACGACCGGTGTGGTTCCAGACCTCGCGTGCTTCAGCAAGGCACTCGGCAACGGTGTGCCTGTTGGCTGTGTGGTTGGTGATCCTGATCTGATGCGTCGAACCGAGTATCGTGTGAGCAGTACGTTCGGCGGTGAAGTCACTGGACTGGCGGCAGCGTCGGCAGTCTTGAAGGTGCACGCCGGTCAAGATGTTTGCGGTCAACTCCGTGCGTATGGGATGCAACTGCGTGAACGTCTCGACCTTGCGTTGTCTGGGTCGCCGATTCGTGTCGAAGGGCAACCGCAGCACTTCCGATTCGTGGCTGACAGCCGTGCGATACTGGATGAGTTTCTGACTGGGTGCATGGCACACGACGACGCCGTTTTAATTCATCGAGACGCAAACAATATCAACCTTGCCATCAACACCACCATCAGCGCACGTATCGCGGCAACCGTGTCCGATATCGCAGGAAGGCTGACCGTATGAGTGACGACCTGACACACATCAAGGACTTGGTGCCTGACCCGAAGAATCGACGCAAGCACACGCCGCGCAACGTCGGCATGATTGTCGACGCGCTGCACAAGGTTGGTGCCGGTCGTTCGATTGTCATCGACGAGAACAACGAAGTGCTGGCCGGGAACGCCACCATCGAGGCGGCTGGTGAGGCGGGTATTACGAAACTGAAAGTTGTCGAGGCGACCGGCGATGAGATCGTGGCCGTTCGTCGAACCGGGTTAACGACTGATCAGAAGCGTGACCTTGCTATTTATGACAACAGAACGGGCGAACTGGCTGAATGGGATGTTGATCAACTGCTACACGACGTCGAGGCTGGCATTGATTTGTCCTCGTTCTTTCAGCAGGAAGAACTCGACGACCTCTTAGCGAAGGTCGTGAAGGCCGATGGGCAGACTGATCCAGACGTGGTTCCTGACACACGTGAGACTGACATCGTGCGCGGTGATCTGTTTACGCTGGGACAGCACACGCTTCTCTGTGGTGACACAACGAGTCCTGCCGATGTGGGTAAGGTCTTGGGAGACGCCGATGTGGACGTGGTGTTTACGTCGCCTCCCTATGCGCTTGGCGCTTCGGTGAAGATTAACGGCAACAAAGCGATGGCGAGTGGCGGCACTCCGTATCTGTCGCACGATGATTCGTCAGAGGCGTGGCCTGCCTTGATGGATGGATGGTGGCGCGCTGTCATGCCTCATGCGGCAGCGGCGGTCGTAAACCTGCAACTGTTGGCCGGTAACAAGCGAGAACTGTGTGCGTGGGTGGCTGCATCAGACAGAGTGACGCGATTGGCCGATGTGCTGGTGTGGGACAAGGGCGTGGCACAGCCAGCGATGGCGGCACACGTTCTCAATCCTCGCTACGAGCATCTGTATGTGTTTGGACCCAAAGACGCCACGAGATCCATCCCGTTCTCGTCGTGGCGAGGAGTCGTAGACAACATTTACGAAGGTCCACCGCAGCGCAGCAATGTCTCGCCTGACGTGCACGCTGCGACGATGCCGTCTCATCTGCCGACGTGGGTGTTGACCGTCTTGTGTGACCGTGCACGCACGGTGCTGGACCCGTTTGCTGGCACAGGCACGACGTTGATCGCTGCTGAACAGGCTGGTCGTCGATGCTATGGTATTGAGATTGAACCTGTGTACTGTCAGATCATCATTGACCGATGGGAAGCCTACACAGGAAGCACCGCTGTGAAAGTCGACACGGCGGCGAGCAAGTCAGGCGTATAAGTGGACATACCAAAAAAAGCCAAGCGCAAACCGGGACGACCGAAAGGCTACAAGCCAAAGGGTGTTGGCGAGTGGACACCGGTGTTCTTGGCGGCATTGCAACAACTCCCGAACGTGCGTGCTGCGTGTCAGAAGGCTGGCGTCTCTCGGTCTGAAGCGTATCGACTGCGTGCGGTTGACTCGACGTTTGCTGTGTCATGGCAAGAAGCGCTTCAAGACGGCATCGACGTCATCGAGGCGACACTGATGGCACGTGCGATGAAACGCGACACGATTGCGGGTATCTTCCTGCTGAAGAACTTGCGTCCAGAGGTCTACGGCGAGAACGTCAACGTGAATGTCAGCGGGACACTATCGATTGAAGAGGTCCGACAAGCCAGAGCGAGTCTGAATGCCAAGCTCACGCAGATCGTCGACGTCGTCGCACCGGGCGACCGACGACTCATCACCGAATGAATCGCTGGCGGTCACAGCGGCAGCGCATCAGGTCGGCAAGCGTCGACTGCAGAAGCTGACACCAGCCGAGGCCGCACTGCTGCGCTATGAGTGGCGCTTCTGGGCAAGACCGAGTCAGATTGCACCGACGGGTGACTGGGGCATCTGGTTGTTGATGACCGGTCGTGGCTTCGGCAAGACACGTGCCGGTGCACAGTGGATCATCGAGCAAGCGCAGATACCGGGACAACGGCTGGCGATCATTGGACGTATTCCTGCTGACTGTCGTGACGTGATGGTGGGTGGTGAGTCTGGCATCCTTGCGACCTCACCGCCTGACTTCCGACCGGAGTACACACCAAGTCAACGGTCACTCAAGTGGCCGAACGGGTCAGAAGCACGACTGTTCAGTTCTGAGAAACCGGAAGACTTGCGTGGTCCGAACTTTCACTGTGCATGGATTGATGAGCTTGCGAAATACGATCACGCACAAGAGACGTGGGACACGCTGGTCATGGCGGTGCGTTTACCAGACAATCCACGCATCGTGGTGACGACGACACCGCGACCCATCGGCATCATCAAGCGACTGGTCGACGATCCACACTGTCACGTGACGCACGGGTCGATCTACGACAATCGCAGCAACCTGTCAGGCAAGTTCTTTGAACGTCTTATCAAACGTTACGAAGGCACATACCTCGGCCAGCAGGAACTTGAAGGTCTACTAATCAGCGACCGTCCCGGTGCGCTGTGGTCGCGGTCGGTTCTCGACAAACATCGCGCACCAGAAGCGCCGAAGGAACTCGTGCGTGTTGTTGTGGCGATTGACCCACCAGCGACCGCATCTGAAGACAGTTCAGAAGCCGGTGTCGTCGCGGTTGGGTCCACGGCTGACGGCTGTGCGTATGTCTTGGCTGATGGCAGTCGACACGGCACGCCGGATGAGTGGGGCCGTCAAGCGGTGCGACTCTATGACGAGTTTGAAGCCGACCAGATTGTTGGCGAGGTGAACAACGGTGGCGACATGGTTGGGTTCACGGTCAAGGAGTGCGCGAAGGCGTTGCACCGTGAAGGCGAACGGTCCAGTAGCGTCGTGCCGTATGTGCCAGTCAGAGCGAGTCGCGGCAAGCTGACGCGAGCCGAACCGGTCGCGGCACTCTACTCACAAGGTCGAGTCAGACATGTCGGTCTGTATCCAGACCTTGAAGACCAGTTGACGTCGTGGGTGCCGGGAGAACAATCGCCTGACCGTCTCGATGCGTTGGTGTGGGGTCTGACGGCGCTGGTTATCTACGGGTCGAACGACATCGAGACATGGGGTGGTGGAGACACCAAACGAGACTCCAGCGAACACGTGCGAGAGGTCGCACAACACGATGGCGCATGGTTTCCGCCCAGTGCGTCACGGTGGTGAGCCAGAACATGTCATCAGACTCGCTAGGCTGCGCTGTACGAGACGATCATGCTAAACCTAACCCTAGTCATCAACTGTGCTGCAACGACCGCACTGGCGACAGCGGTGGTCGTGATGAACGACGTGGCACTGGCTGCGATTGCGCTGGCGTACGCGTCTGGCTTGCTGACGTCGTGGGCGAGTCTGTATCAGGTCGGTGTCACGACAGAGACACCACCATCGACTAGTGGACACGCTGCACCTGACGTGCCATAGTCGAACGATGCAGACCTCTCGCTCGCTTGGGACTCGTGTGTCGATTGCGGCCAAGGCGTTTGCCGGGATCTTCTCTGACGACAGCGCACGACAAGCGCATGGGATGCTGGGTGGCATCTTCTCAGGGAGCACTGGCGATCCACCGTATCGCGGCACCGCCAGCATCCTTGCGGCCTATTCGACGATGCCGTGGTTGCGTGCTGTCGCACAACGAGTGGCGACATCGGTCGCCGCCTCGACGACACAGTGGCGACTCTATGCACCGACGTCAGGCCAACGTCGAGACGTGCGAACGATTCAACGGTCGGCGGACTCCAAGTCTCGTCGTGCATTGCTTCGCAAGACCAACGAGGTCACAGAAGTCGAGAATCATATTCTTCTCGATGCGCTGAACAACGCGAACTCGTACATGGTCGGGCAGTCGTTGTTTAAGTTGACGCAACTCCATCTCGACCTTGTCGGTGAATCGTTCTGGATCAAGGAGCGCAATGCGTTCGGTGCACCGGTCGAGTTCTGGCCTGTACCACCTGACTGGATACAGTCGACACCAACACCGTCGAGTCGGTCGTATGAGGTCAGCTTCGGCGCATGGCAAGGCACGATTCCAGAGACAGAGGTCTTGTGGATGGCTGACCTTGACCCGTCGAACCCGTACACCAGAGGCACCGGTATGGCACGGTCGCTGTCTGATGAATTAGAAACGGACGAGTATGCCGCGAAGCACACACGCCAACTGTTCTTCAATCGCGCTCGACCCGACATGATCATCTGGCCGAAACAGCAAGGCGCACACGACATCGGGTTGCAGCAAGACCAAGTGCGTCGACTAGAGGAACGCTGGCTTGATGGACATCAAGGCTTCTGGCGTGCGTTCAAGCCGTTCTTTGTCGGTCGTGAGATTGCAGTGCATGAGGTCAACCAGTCACTGCAAGAACTGCAACTGGTTGAACTGCGGAAACACGAACGCGACACCATCGTGCAGGTGTTCGGCATTCCACCTGAACTGCTGGGCATCTTGAACAACAGCAACCGAGCGACGATTGAATCGGCTGACTACCTGTTCAGCCGATGGGTCATCACACCGCGACTGGAGTTCCTACGGTCGCAACTACAAGAACGACTCATCCCTGAATACGACGACCGACTGGTCTTGGACTTTGTGTCTCCAGTGCAGGAAGACCGAGCGCACATGCTAGACGCGGCGAAGGCGGCACCGTGGGCGATGAAGGTTGACGAGTGGAGAACGCTGCAAGGACAAGAGACGCTCGACGACGACGCTGGTCAGGTCCACATGATGCCGATGAACCTGATGCCGGTACGCACACCAAGCGTGCCACCCGCACCGGTCCCGGCGACCGTGGCCGGTGAGACACCACCAGAAGGTGATGTGATTGCTGACGGGTGGGATGACCATCTGGCAGTGCTGAAAGACGCGGGTGACACCGAAGCCGTCACCGTCGTACAACGTGCACTCGCTGAAGAGGTGTCTGACTTGCCAGTCGTCTGGCAAGAACTGGCACGACAGGAACCCGCTGTCGAGCGCATGATTCGTCGGCACATCTTCGACCTCAGTGACCGTGTCAGTGCTGATCAACTGGCGCACGTCACGACTGGTGTCGAGGTCGAACAGTTGGTGCATCTCGACGAGTGGTTAGACGAGATGAACGCACTGATGCAGCCTCACTGGTTGCGTGCATGGTGGACCGGTGCTGAACACAGCGCTGATGATCTTGGCATTCCTATTGAGCGTTCAAGTCATAGCACGACCAAACAAGACGCGGTGCCACAGATTGCACCGATCTCGACAGCGTTCGACTTCAATGCGTTGAACCCTGCGGCGATCAACTGGGCAAAGATTCACGGTGCCACGTGGGTGCAACAGGTCGGTGACGACACCAAGGCAGCCATTCGTCTCTCGGTGTCTGACGCCACGGCACTCGGCTTGGGTGTCGAAGCCGAAGCACGTGAACTGCTGAAGCTCCAGATAGGATTGACCAAACAACAACGCACGTCCATCTGGCACTATCGTCAACGTCTGATGTCGACGATGCCACACCTGTCGCCAGCGCAACGTCTGTCACGCATCAAGCGCTATCGAGACGCGAAGGTACGTCTGCGTGCCATGACTATCGCTCGCACCGAGTTGTCCTTCGCTCAGTCTGGTGGTCAAGAAGAGATCTGGTCGGAAGGTGTTAAGCAGGGTGTGCTTGATCCCGGTGCATTGAGTCGGAAGTGGCTCGCTACTGTTGATCTTCGTATCTGTTCAATCTGTCGCGGTCTGAGCAAAATTGCGCCGATCCCGTTTGAGAAGTCGTTTACCTATGGCACGTTTGTCGGGAACAAAGCACCAGCGCATCCGAACTGTCGGTGCACCGTGGCGCTCGTTCGCAAGAAGAAACCGAAAGCCTGACCCGCACACAAGGAGGACGTCGATGGCATGGATCACACTGGGCATGAAGTTGTTGCCGTATATCGTCGAGGCGGTGCACTGGGTCGAGAAGTTCATCACGACCAAAGGCAAATATAAGCAGGACGCCGCCGTCTATCTGGTGAAGAGCGTGCTTGGTATCGCTGAAGCGGGAACGGCGAAAGACCTGTTGGATGACGATGAGGTCGAGGCCGCGACTCGTAAGGTGATTGACGCCGTGGTGAGTCTCCAAAACATCGTGGCAAAGAAGCACGGTGAGTAAGCCGGTCAGACCGTTCACGCTCAGTCCACACAACGTCGTCAGCGTCATCGTTGATGGTCGTGTTGTCGTGACACCACCACGACGTCGCGTGGTCATCACTGGTGCTGGCAAGTCACTGCGACAGATACCGTGGACCGATGAGACGTGGGAGATCTGGGGCATTAACAATTTCTGGAACGCGATGCGCGACAACGACGGTCGGTTGCGTGCCGACCGGTGGTTTGAACTGCATCCACCGACAACAGACATTCAAGACCCACACGATATGGAATGGTTGCGAACGTGTCCGGTGCCGATCTATACGACCGAACCGTTCAACGAGAACCAGAACGCGGTGGTGTTTCCAGTTGACGATCTGGCCGCACAGTTCCGCGACTACTTCTCCTGTACGTTTGCGTATCAGATTGCGTTCGCACTGGCCGAAGGGTTCACCGAGATTGCTGTGCACGGTCTTGAGTTGGCGTACGGCACACAACGCGAAGCGACCGTCGAACGGTCGTGTGTCGATTGGTGGTTAGGCTTTGCTGAAGGGCGCGGTGTGACGGTCACGATTCCTGATGGCGACCACGTCGTGCGGCACTGGTCGCGCTACGGCTTCGACTACTGGAAGGAAGCCAAGGTCGTTGAAGACTATGTCGGGTCGTTGATCGGTCGAAAGGTTGCCGAGTAGTGGTGGACATTGCGTGCTGAACCTGTCATGGTGCAGATGGGTCGGTGTGGTGGTGGAGTTCGGGACAGCGCAGCGTCCTCCGGTTGCGCTTGTCCCGGCTTCCCAACAAGAGACGTTATGACTGAGCCAGACTTCGTGAAATCCGTGACAGACCTCGGCGACTGGCGACAGCAAGCCGCGAACGGGACGGCGTCTCAGGACACCGTGCTTCGCAAGCAGTTCATCAGCGACGTCGAAGTACAAGATGACCGGTCGGTCAAGTTCGTCATCACAACTGGCGAAGCCGACCGCGAGAAGGACGTCATTGATCCAAACGGCTGGGAGGTCACGAACTATCTCAAGAATCCTGTCGTGTTGTTTGCACACGACTATGACTCATTGCCAGTGGCACGCACCGTCAGCCTGAAGCAACAGGACGACAAGTTGATCGCCGTGGCTGAGTTCGCCAGTGCCGAACTGAACCCGATGGCCGAGCGTGTCTTCCAGATGCTGAAGCAAGGATTCTTGCGTGGCGCATCTGTTGGGTTCAGGCCTGTCGCGTTCACGTTCAACGATGCACGTGGTGGTGTCGACTTTGCGAAACAGGAACTCCTTGAGTTCTCGATTGTCCCGATACCTGCGAACGCACAAGCGTTGATGGCAGCGGGTCTGAGCGATGACGACACGACGTTGCTGACAGACTGGGCGAAGGACGTGCTGACGCGGTTTCATCCTGCTGCACTGCAAACTAAACAACCAGACAGCGAACAACTCAACGACTTCCTTGATGTCGTGCGGAAGATGATGAACAACATCAAGGTGGCGGTGAAAGAAACGATCAGAAACGTCGATGAGTTTCAGAATACCGGTGCGTATGGCGACGAGGATGATGAGGAGGCAGGCATCGAGTTGATGTCGGCAGCACCTCATATCGCCAGAGGCATCTCGCCACGCAACGTCTCCGAAGAGACAGCACCGATGAACGAGTCGTGGAGTCGTCCGACACTCGGTGACTTCTCCGATGAACTCTGGGAAGACCTGTCGGCCAGTGAACGACGCAAGATTGCGGGACACTTTGCATGGGCGACCGCTGCCGTACCTGACACGTTCGGCGATATGAAGCTGCCGCACCATCGCGCCAGTGATGGGTATGTTGTCTGGCGTGGCGTGGTCGCTGCGGCTGGTCGTCTTGACCAGACGTCGTTTCCGTCTGACGACATGGCTGCTGTCAAGCGGCACCTTGCCAGCCACTTCAAAGAGTTTGATCGCACGGCACCGTGGGAGCGTGATGCGGCAAGTTGGTCAGCGTTCGTGAAGGCGAGACAGAAACGAGAACGCAAGACCTCATCGCCATTGCACGACGACGAACTGGCCGCACTGTTGGATGACTACGGCTTCGACGATGAAGCGATTGCGCTGGTCACAACAACACCGGCGAAGACCATCGGTGGCGATGGGTATCAGCAGACCATTCTCGACACGCTTGAGCGCATCGAGACGGGATTGACTGACCGTGTGTCGGTGTTGGAAGAGGACGTGGTTGTGCTGGAACTCGATGACGAGGATGTGCGTCACGAGGAGAAGTCAACTAACGACGAATTGTTAGTTGATGTGGACCCAACCGTGCTGACGGACGCACTACAAGCAGCGGTGCGTGAATCAGTCGGAACGGTCGTGGGCGCGGAGATGCGGTCTGCGATCAACGCCATGCGTGGTCGTCTCGACTAGTAGGGAGAACAACTCATGAGCAAAGGGATGACGAGAGAACAACTCGCAGACTTCGTCAAGGAGACATCTGTTCCGCTGATCAAGGATCAGCTTGGCAGCGAACTGGCACGGGTCGTGCGGGAGAATGTAGAAAAGATTGCCTCGGACCCGAACGGTCCGTGGGCGAACAAGTGGTCTGACCGCTTGGTCGAACCGAAGGCGTCAACACCATCACGCGAGAAGGGTGCGGCGTTTGGTCGCGTCGTTCGTGCGATGGCCGCAGCCAAGATGAACAAGATGGGGTCGGAAGGCACCGTCGAGGTTCTGCGTGGGTGGGGTGATAACGATCTGGCTGATGCGTTGGCTGATACGAGAACCAAAGCGCTCGCCGCTGGTGATGCGACTGCTGGTGGATTTCTTGTGCCGACACAGTTCAGCAACGAGGTCATCGAACTACTGCGTGCCCAGTCAGTGGTTCGACGGCTTGGTGCCAGAACGGTACAAATGCCAACCGGCACACTGAAGTATCCGAAGATCGCCACTGGCGCATCGGCGGCCTACATCGGTGAGAACGTCAACATCGGAAAGAGTGAGGAGACGTTTGGTCAACTCACACTGACGTTCAAGAAGTTGGCGGTGCTGACACCTATCAGCAACGACCTGCTGCGCTACAGCAGTCCATCGGCTGATGCGATTGTGCGAGACGACCTCGTGTCGTCAATGGCGACCAAGGAGGACTCGACGTTCATCCGTGGTGCTGGTACTGACGCGACACCGAAGGGCTTGCTGAACTGGTGTGTCGCTGACCAGAAGATTGCCGCGTCGGCTGCATCGCTGGCGAACATCACTGACAATCTTGGTCAGTTGGTGGTCAAACTGAAGAACGCGGACATCCCGATGATTTCACCGGGATGGATCATGGCACCAAGAACAGAACAAAGCCTTGCCACCATTCAGAACGCCAACGGTGTGTTCGCGTTCCGTGACGAGGTTATCGCTGGCACGTTGTGGGGCTGGCCGATTGGCACCACGACCAACGTGCCGATCACGCTCGACACGACTGGCGCAGGGAACGATGACGAGTCGGAAATTTATCTCGTTGATTTCGCGCAAGTGTTGATTGGTGAGTCGCAGAGCCTGTTGGTGGATTCATCGCAGGAGGCGGCGTATCACGATGGGTCGAACGTCCAAGCGGCGTTCTCACTGGATCAGACTGTCGTGCGAGCGATAGCCGAGCATGACCTTGGCATGAGACATGATAAGGGCGTGGCGATGCTGACGGGCGTAACGTGGTCGCCGTAGGATACTGCGTGAGGTTTGATCTTTCACTGACGCGAGGATAACTAACATGATCACAAGAGACGTGGCACAGATCAGGCCGGTCCACGCAGTTGACGTCGAGTCGTATGACGCCAGTTGCGGTGGGAACGACGGCACGACAGACAACGAGGTCAAGGGTCGCATCATTGACCGTCTTGGCCTTGGGCGTTCGTATGTGTCGGCGTTGCTTCATGCCTATGGCTGGGGCGACATCGGCACTAGTACGGCAAGCGGATCAAAGTTCATGACCGTTGGCGCACGGTTGCTGCATAGCAGCACAACCTGTGCGGACGACTTCGATGAACTCTCGACCGCTGATCGTCCAAGCAATCAGGCGTTGTTCCTGACTGGGAACACGACGTCCACGCTGGCAAGTGGCTTCATGGCAACCAGCACAAGCGTTGGCACGTTTGGTGTCTTCACGGCGACCGCAACGGGTAGCGCTGCCGGTGATGCGTTCGGGTTTTATGACATCACTGGCGCACAGCGCTTCATCCAAGCCGCACTGTTGTGGAATGCCAATGCGTCGAGCAGCGGCGGGTCGGTGCTAGAGGCTGGCGTTGATATCGGGTTCGGCGAGGTCGACGTGGTGCCGCACCAGACGACCAGCACCGGCGCTGTCTATGTCACGACGTGCAACGGCTAGGCATAATGGCGCATGGCACTGGTGACGTACGAGGTGATAGGTCGGACTCTCATCATGAGTCATGGCTTGACTCTGCAAGTGGGTGAACGTCTTGGCCTAGATCCCAGTCAGCCGGAACATGCGTCGATCATTCAGCGAGGGTGGGTACGTAAGTATCCACCCTCGTCGTCTATAGACTCACCAACGACAGCAGCACTCACCACCCACCCTAACAAGCAAGTGCGTCGACGACACGCACGGAGGAAGCGTTCACCATGAGTTCACATCTGACGGCACAGGAGGCCGAACCGGGATCGGGCGTCAAGTTCGATCATCCAGCGGAAGCGCATCACACGATCACGGTCGACGACCGCGAAGCAGGCACGGTGACGTGTTCACCGAAACGCACGAAGGTGGCGATCATCGGCTTTGCCACGTCCAGTCGTGACCTTGCACCGTTTGATGATCCGACGTATGAGATCTGGACGTTGAATCAGTTGTATCGACACGTGCCGAGAGCAACACGACACTTCGACATTCACTGCAACTGGGACGAAGACAACGTCGACGGCACCGATCATCATGGCTGGATTCGTGAGTCACCGGTCCCGGTCTACATGATGGAGACGCACGACGAGTTCCCGAACGCGGTGCGCTATCCCATCGAGCGAGTGATTGACAACGCTGGCATCGACTACTTCACCAGCACCGTCGCGTTTGAAGTCGGCCTAGCGATGGTCGAAGGGTTCCAAGAGATCTCGTTGTATGGCATCGACCTGATTGTTGGCACCGAGTACAGCGTCCAGAAGGCGTGTCTGGAGTTCTGGCTAGGGATGGCACACGCACGTGGCATCAACGTCAGGATTCCCGGCGAGAGTGCGTTGCTCAAGCAGTCGTACCGATACGGCTACGAACGCGAACCAAGCTGGGGTCCGTTGCAGATGACTGAAGTGTCGAGACGCATCGAGTATCTCAGCACTGAACGCAACAAGAAGATGGCGTTGATCAATGCGCTCGACGGTGCACTGGCTGAAGACGAGCGGTGGTATATCCGGAAGATGCACGACCTGACACCGGAGGAACGCATGAAGGCGTTGACCGAACAGCGCGGTGAAGCGATGGCGTCATTGGCAACGATTGACGGTGCGATACAGGAGACAACGTACTGGCGAGATCTCTACACGCTGCGAGGTCGTGGTGCAGCGGTGAACTCGATGATCTAGGACGATCATGATCTCTGTATGCACGAGCAGCACGGACACGCAACTCGCGGCACTGGGCGACCTGATGACCATGCTGGGCGCAACCGCGTCGTCGTCAGGGATGGATCTCGCTCTGACGCAAGCATCGGACTGGGCGACACGGTACGTGGGCTACGAACTGCGTCGACAGGTCTACGAGGAGACGGTGGCGAGTTACGGGACGCAACGATTGATGGTGAGTCGCACACCGATTCTGTCGGTGCAACGATTCTTCGACAGCACCAGCACGGGAGATGCGACGGAGTTTCAGTCGAGCGAGTACAGAGTGTCGGACCCAGAGGCTGGATTTATCGAGCGCGATCAAGGCTACCGCTGGACCGCACAAGAGCGATGGAACCTTGGCAGTTACGTGATGCCGAACAGCGAACTGAAGCCGTGGCTGTTGGTGTACGAGGCCGGGTATCAGATCGGCGAAACAAGCAGCACCGATGACAAGTGGGCGACGACGACCACAGCGAACTCGTTACCGCCGACGATTGAACGTGCGGTGTTGTTGCGTGCTGGTGAGATGTATCAAGGATCGTCCGGTGTAAAGTCGATGAAGGTAGGTCCGTTGTCGGTGACGTATTCAAGCGAAGGACAAGACGCGCCAGAAGCGCTGCTGCGTCCTTTCATCAGAGTGGCTGGGTAATGTTCAACGTCAACGTCTTCGCACCGTTGATGCGGCAGAGTGTCAGCGTTGCACCGTTCCAAAGCTACGACGCCTATGGAGACGCGAGTTACGGGTCAGCGGTGGTGTATGAGGCGGCGGTCGTTGGGAAGTCTGAGAAGGTCGTCGGCGCTGACGGACAGGAAGTCGTTAGTCGCCAGACGATCTATTTGAAGTCGGACGCACCGTTGCGTCCAGAGGATCAGATTACGTTGTCGACTGGTGATGTTGGGTCGACCGAGAGTTACGCGATCAACCCGACGATCTTGTCCATCGGGCGGTTCCCGTTTGGTGGCTCGCAAGGTTGTACCGTCGTCTACTTGAAGTGAGGTGATATGGCGACTGTGATGCTACGTGTGTCGTCTACTGCAAGTCGGTCATTGCTGACGCTAGCCAAGCGCTTCGGCATGACGCGCAACGATGCGTTGTCGTGGATCTTGGTAGAGACAGCACCACCGCATGTGCCGAAGCGTGGCAACGCGACACGGTCAGAACCACTGACGCTCGATATCAGCGATCAGGCCACCGAGATTCTCGGACGTGTGGTCACGGCGAGTGAGTCCAGTTCCAGCATCGTGGTCGAAGCGTATCTCGGGCGGGAGTATCGCTGATGGCGAAGAAGACCACCATCAACACGGCGTCCAAAAAACTGCGTAAGCTCGCACGACAGTTCCCACAGTGGGCGGCACAAGCCTTAAATGAAGAAGCCAACGACACGATGGAAGCAGCCCAAACCATCACACCTGTCGGAATAAGTGGGCACCTGAAAGATTCCGGTCGCGTGCATTTAGCGACAGCGAAGGACTTGCTGGCGTTGCTGACATTCAGCACCGACTATGCGGTGTACGTGCACGAGATTCCCGCACCACCAGCGAAGTCAGAAGGTGGACGGTCGGCGAGACATGCACCGCCGACACAGTGGAAGTATCTGGAGACACCGGTGCACGAACGAGCGCCGATGTTTGCTCAACGTATAGGCGATGACATCAAACGGAAGTTAGCTGCGTCTGGAGGATCGTGACGTGTTCCTTGATGACATCTCTGACTTGCTGTCGACCGGTGGCGTGACGACGACGATCTACAAAGGGTTCATGCCAGAGAAACCGAACGATGCGTTCATTCTGACCGAGACGGCAGGACTCGGTCCGATTCACGCGATGTCGACGGGACCGGGACAGGCGAAGTTAGAAGTGGCTGGCTTGCAAGTGATTCGCCGGTCGCAGAGTTACAGCACCGCACGCAGCGGAATGCAGACGGTGATGAGTTTGTTGGATGGATTGAACGAACGCACCATCAATGCCACGCGGTATTCCTACGTATCGGCACAGCAGGTGCCGTTCTCGTTAGGCCGTGACGATTCGGAACGCACGATGCTGTCGGTGAACTTCTTGGCGTGGAAAGATCTCTCAACGGGGTGATACATGGCGACAGTGATTTATACCGATGCGAAGTTCTTCCTTGGCGGGTTCAACCTCAGTGCTGACCATAACGAGATTGGCTTGGACTATGCGTCAGAGATGTTGGACGTGACCACGATGGGCGACTCGACCAGAGTGCGTGCTGGCGGCTTGGATACGGCCACGGTCAGCGGGACTGGATTTTGGAACGGTGGTACTGGCAACGCTGATGATGCGTTGTTTGGTCTTGTCGGTGAAGACGAGAAGGTGTTGACGTTGTTTCCTGACGGCATCACTGAAGGCACCACGACGCTGAAGGGCTACGCGATGAAGTCGGTGCTGGCGAACTACAACATCGGCAACACGGTCGGCGACATGATGACTTTTGACTTGACTGCCGAGAGTGCTGGCACTGACTAGAGGAGACAAAGATGGCGATCATTCGATCAGTGCCCTTGAAGGATGCGACGTCGACCGCGATGACCTCGTGTGGTGTTGGCACCGCCTATGACGTCGGTGGCGTGTTCGCTGGCAAGAAGCTCTATGGAGGTCTGCACATCTTGTCGTCGTCGACCGGTGCGCTTATCGTGCGTATTCAGGGGTCGTCGTCAAGTGGGTTCGGTGCTGGGAAGTTCACCAGTCACATCGCCTTCACCAGTCAGACATCACTCGGTGCACAGTGGGCAACGCCACTGAGTACGTCGACTATCACATCAACGCACCGACAGTTCTGGCGAGCAGAGTGGGGCATGACGACAAGTGGAGAGAGTTACAAGTTCCTGCCGTGGATGGGCATTCAGTAGAGAGGTAAGAGACGATGGCTACATTGGTCTACACAAACGCATTCATTCAGATCAACGCGGTTGACCTGTCGTCGCACGCCGAGTCTATAGGGCTGAACTATGCCTCGGAGATGCAAGACGAGACAGCGATGGGCGACAGCACGCGAGTTCGCAAGGGTGGACTCAAAGACTGGTCCATCGACGTCAACTGGCATCAAGACTTTGCGGCGGCATCTGTCGATGCCACGTTGTTCTCGCTGGTTGGCACGACGGTGTGCGTGGAGATGCGACCGCAGAATATCTGTTCGACGGCGATCAATCCCATCTTCAGCGGCATCGGTGTCATCGAGTCGTACAACCCGATGGGTGGATCAGTCGGTGCGTTGCTTGATGCGCCCACGACCATTCAGTCAGCGGGTGATCTGTCGAGAGCAACGGCGGCGACCTAGTGCAAGCCACCGGACACACCGGTGAGCTTCGCTTCAAGTATCAGGTCGCTGCGCGTCTCGGATCGTGGACGGTGAAACCGGTGACTGGCACTGCCGGTCATCGGTTTCGTGTCTCTGCGACCGTCGTGGCATCCATTGACCCGTGGGTGTCTCGACGTCCGCTGGATTTACGCCTGACGTTCGGCACGTCTACATGGGTCTGGCACGCTGTAGACCCGCCTGATATCGGCACGCGCATCGACCTTGAATTGCCACACCCACCCACCATCATGCAAAGGAGCGACTGATGTCGAATCCGTGGTCCGTTGAGCCGGAGGAAGAGAAGGTCGAACTAGTCTGGAATGACGGTGATACAGAACGCGAGTTCTGGATCATGGTCAAGAAGCGACTCACGATTGGCGAGAGCCGTCGGATGCTGAAGTCGATCAGCAAGGTACACAGCAAGCTGAAGAGTGGAGGACGAGAGGCTGAAGCGCCAGAAGCGCAGTTCGACTGGACGGAGTACTCGTTCGCCAGAGCGATGACTTACATGATCGACTGGTCACTGGCTGACGACAAAGGCAACAAGATGCAACTGAACCGCGCCAACCTTGAGTCGTTGAACCAAGCGGTGTTCGACATCATCGATAAGGCGATTGACCAGCACGACACGAACGTGGCGGAGCGTGAATCAAAAAAAACCAACGCTGGTGGAACGACGCCCAAGCCGACATCAGCATCATGAAGCGCATGGGCTGGTCGTGGCCGGAATACTGTGCGCTGCCGGTCACGTACCTGCCACCGTTGATCGATTACATCAAGCGGTGTGACAACGAACAACGACGAGCGAATAAAGCGAGACGACGGTAACTGATCATGGCTGTGAACGCAGGACGTATCGAAGCGATTCTTGATCTGAAGAATCGCATGTCCGCCAAGCTGCGAGCGGTGATGAAGGATACCGACACGTTTCAGAAGAAGATGGACGAGATGGGTCAGAAGGCGACCCGTCTCGGCGGTGCGATGACGGCTGGCATCACCGTGCCACTGGGAATCATCGCCGCTCAGTCAGTCAAAACCTTTGCCTCGTTTGAGAAGGAAATGTCCGGTGTCGCCGCTGTGACCGGTGCGACTGGTGAGGACTTCGGCAAATTAGAAGGACTCGCTAAGAAGATGGGTGAAACCACTATATTTACAGCATCGCAGTCGGCCGAGGCAATGCGGGCCTTTGGGCTTGCTGGTTTCGAGACAGACGAGATCATGTCGGCACTGGGTCCAACGCTTGACCTTGCCGCCGCAGGGTCAATGTCGATGGGTGAGGCCGCCGATGTCGCGGCGAAGGTGACGAAAGGCTACGGCATCGAAGCGGAAGGCACCGCACACGCGATGGACGTCTTGACCAAAGCGTTCACAACATCGAACACCAACCTCTCCGAACTTGCTGGCGCATTCAAGATGGTCGGTCCTGTCGCCAAGACGGCTGGCGTTTCCTTTGAGATGACGACGGCTGCGCTTCAAACGATGGCCGACTCAGGCATCATCGGCACAATGGCTGGTCGTCAGTTGCGTCGAGCGATGTTGCGTCTGGTCAACCCGCCGGGAGAAGCGGCGAAGGCGTTGGCGAAGCTAGGCGTTGAGACGTCGACAGCCAGCGGTCGGATGCGACCGTTCGACGAGATTGTGTCAGAGCTAGAACCGCATCTGCAGAATACGGCAGCGATGGCCGAGATCTTCGGCACGGTGGCGATGCCGGGCATGATCGCCGTTCTGGAGAAGGGCACCGGCGAACTGCGAAAGATGACCGCCGCGCTGGAAGACTCAGACGGCACCGGTAAGCGTATCGCTGACACGATGGTCGACAATCTTGCTGGCGCGTTCACGCTCCTCAAGAGCGCAGTTGAAGGCGTGTGGCTGGCTATCGGCAAACAACTGGAACCAGTGTTGCGTGTTCTGATGGATGTATTCACTCAGGTGATGCACTTCGTCTCAGGCTCATTGATTCCCGGTTTAGCCAAACTTAACCCGACGCTGAAACTCGTGGCGCTGGCATTGGTGGCGGCTGTTGCTGCTGCCGGTCCATTGATTCTGGCCTTCGGTATGCTCGCACCGTCTCTTCCGGCGATTGTTGCGGCGTTCGGTGCTGTCGCTGGTGCGATCAGTCTTCCGGCGATTGCCATCGGCGCACTTGTTGCCGTCTTGGTCGTGTGGTTCGCCAAGCAGGAGCGCGTACGGAAGTTAGTACTGGCTGTCGGGAAGGTCTTGATCGGTCTAGGTAGAATTGTTGGGATCACTGTTGTGGCTGCGTTCAACACGCTGGTCACAATGATCGAAGAGGCGATGGATACCATTGGCTTATTCATCGATGCAATCAGCTTTGGATACGCTGGCAAGGCGCTTGATCTGCTGACCAAGGGACTCGACATGGCAGGTGATGCCATGATGAACCTTGGCAAGAAGACAGACGATATGGCCGACAGGGCCGAGGAGTTACGAGGCGCAGTCAAAAAGCTCCTCACTGGCGATGCGTCGATGGCGAACTTGCGGAACATGTGGTGGCAACTGACGAAGACGGGAGCAGGCACTGATGAGTTATTCAGAGAGCTAGCTCAGTCGGCGGTCGACCTTGCCGCTATCACCGGCGAAGATGTGCCAGATGGTCTGGCCGACTTAATAGATCGGCTTGGTGTGACGTCTGATGTGTTGACCAACGATCTGAACCCAGCAGTCGTAGAGAGCGACGAGAACTGGCGCAAGATTGCGACGACATGGCGCGAAGGCACCATTCCGCAAGCGCTCGACATGATGACGGCGTTGCAGTCGCTTGGTGACATCACCAAGTTGACCGAGGCCGAACAAGACGCGCTGAACGACACACTGCACACTGCGATGCAGAAGTACGATGCACTCGGCGAAGCGGTGCCGCAGGACATCATGGACACATGGCTGGCGACCTTGCAGACGCCAGACGTCGGAGGTCCGATCAAGATCTATGGCGACCTTATACAGCCGCCAAAGCTATCAGACATGAAGGGCTGGTTTGAAGTCGGCGGTCAGGTCTATGCAGACTTCGAGAACGGGTTCAAGGATCAGATAGGCACGGTCAGTCTTCTCGACGCGGCACTCGCGCCACCGGCAGCGTTCCCAGAGCAGATGTACACGACCGGAAAGCGTATCGCATCCAGTCTCAAGACAGGGTTTGTCGATGTGATCTCGGCTATCCCGCAGACCGTGCTGGATGCGTTCACCGGCGGTGGTGGCATCAGTGGTGCGCTGAAGGGTATCGGCAGCATGTTCGGGTCAATGATTGGCAGCAACATCGGCAGCGAACTGGGGAAGAACATTGCAAAGAGCGGCACCAAGATGGGCAAGGCATTCGGCCAGATGTTGGGACCATTGCTGGGCGCGGTGGGTGCACTGGCTGGTCCGCTCATCGGTGCCATTGTGAAGATGTTCAAAGGCCAGACCACGCAGGAACGCATCGCTGAAGCTGTCGGTGAAACGTGGGGTCACGCCATCAGCGATGGACTTACAGAAACGATTGCCGAAACAGCAGACGAGATTGGATCGGACTGGGGCGGCATGATGATGCACCTCGCGGAAATCTTCAAGGAGGCTGGCGGAGTCATGGCGTTTGGCTTGGAAGATGCGATTTCCAAGACCAGAGATCTCTTCAGTGCTGTGGAGATGGGCACTCTGACCGTCGAGCAGGCGCAAGTATCTTTCGGGTCTGCGTTCAGGGCGATTGCCGATGAAGTAGTGGCGAGCGGTGAGGTAGCGAATCAGCAGTTCCTTGAACTTCTGGAGTTGCAGCGACAGTTCGGTTTTGAGTCTGTGGAGGTGCTGGAGTTTATCAGCCAGCAGAGTGAGCGTGTGTTCACCGGTCTCGCGGCGATGATCGTGCCACTGCAAGGTGAGACGGACGCACTGACTGCACGGTTCACCGCCAATGCTGACGCCATCAAAGCGAACGAGGAAGAAGTCACCAAGCTCACGACGGCCAGAGACGAACTGGAGCAGGAGACTGACGAGTGGAAGGAGGCCGATGAAGCACTGAACGCGGCTCTCACAGAGCAGACCAGACTCGCTCTGGAGTTAATTGGAATCACGGACGATCAAACCGCTGCCGCTGGCGAGAACAAGGCGGCGTTGGAAGCGTTCGGATTGGTTGCGGTCGGTGCGTTTGGTGCTGCGGTCGAAGCGGGTCTTGGATTTGTCGAGGCAGCGAGGTTATCCGAACCAGCCATTAGCGCTATCAGCACAGCGTTTGAAGCACTTGGTCTGACCAGCGACAACGTCGCGTTCCGGCACCTTACCAGATGGAACGAGTTGATCTTGCAAAACGAAGGCTTGGTCAATTCGGTCGATGCGTTCGACGACGTGCTGGTTGGGTTGTCACTCACTGGCGGTCTGACCGGAGAGGCGCTGGAGGCGATGGGGTTGCTAGCTAATGATCAGTTCGACCGCTTGATTGCGGCTGGCTTCACGCAGAACGAAGCGCTGCTCATGATGGCACCGAACATCTTTGCGCTGGTTGACGCCTACGAAGCGTTAGGCATCCCGATTGACGAGGACACGCAGCGACTCCTCGACATGGCTCTCGCGAACGGCGCAGTCAGGCCAGAGGATCAGGTCGACGGGTGGCAACTGGTCACTGATGCAATCGTTGCACTCGGCTCGACGCTTGAAGCTCTAATCTTGAAGATTGCTGGCGTGCCGAATGCCGAGGTTGATGTGGAGTACGACGACCCGGGCCACTCGCCGAACATTCCACACCGCGTCCGAGTTGAAGTGGAGTACAGAGGCGAGCGCAGCGGTTATGAACCGCCGCACGGTGGTGGCGATCAGGGATACGGCGATTTCGCACACGGCGGCGTAGGTAGCTTCGGCAGCGGCACGCTGGCGATGCTGCATGGACGCGAAGCGATCATCCCGCTAGAAGGCGGTGCGGTGCCGGTCGAGATCAGTGGTGACGGTGATGATGCCGCGATGCTGGCTGAGTTGAAGGCACTCCGAGAAGAGATGGAATTGTTGCCGGTGCATCTGCGAGACGCACTGATCACGAGTCAATAACGATGCCGACCGTGACACCGACCGTGACACTCAATGCCTACTTTTCTGGTACTGGGTCAGCGTCCACCGACATCACGGCTGATGTGCTGTTAGGTGTGCAGCCGTTGCGTGGTAAGTACGGCATCTCAGGCACCGGTCCAACGGCACGAGTCGGTCGCACTGGGACGCTGACCTTTGCGATGAACAACAGCACGTCGAACTCTGGAGGCAAACAAGGCTATTACAGTCCCGGTCATACCAACGCGAGAACGACTGGCACCGTCGGGTGGAATCTTGGCCTGATTCTGTCAGTCACGCTGTCCTACGGCGGGACCAACTACATCAAGTTCATTGGGACGCTAACGGACGTGAAGCCTGACGCTGGCGCGTATCAACGCCAAGCCGTGCGGTGCACGGTACTGGACTGGATGGACGAGGCGGCACGGTCCAAGCTCAAGGCGCTTGCAGTGCAAACCGGTCAACGCTCCGACCAGTTGGTCACGACGTTGGTGACGAACTCGGTAGGTCGTCAGCCAATCGCGACGGACTACGACACCGGACGGTCGACCTTTGCGTATGCACTCGACAACCTCAAGGACAACAAGACCACGGTCCTAAAAGCACTGTCTGATGTGGTGATGTCCGAGATGGGACATCTCTACATTCGTGGCACGACCGATGCCGCTGGTGCGAAGGGTGGAGAACTCCGGTTCGAGAACCGCACCGCTCGACTGGCGTATGGCGTATCAAGTCATACGTTCGCCAACAACATGGTCGAGTTAGATGCGCGACAGTCGCGCAAGGACATCATCAACCACACCTACGTCGTCGTACATCCGCGAACGCTCGACACCGTGGCGACCGTGTTGTGGGAACTGACCACTACCGAAGTCGTGCCAAGTGTTGAATCGGGAGAGACGACCACGATCATCGCGGAGTTCACCGACAAGATCATCACGGGTGTGGACTTCGGCGCGTCCACATCAACGACCGCACGAGGCGCACAGGTCGCCACGACCAATCTCACCTCTCCAGCGAGCGGAACGGACTGGATTGCGAACAGCGCCGCCGATGGTAGCGGAAGCAATCTTACGTCTGACATTGCCGTCACGGTTTCCACGACAGCGGCGAACACTGCAACACTGCAACTCGTCAACAGTGGCGCAACGAAGGCATACCTGACGACGTTACAGGTACGAGGCATCACGCTGAAGGATCAAACACCGACAACGGTCGACGATGCAGACGCAACGTCTATCACCAAGTACGGCGAACAGGACATCCGCATCAACATGCCGTATGAGTCCGACCCTGAACTCGCATTGGAAATTGCCAAGTGGCAGAACGAAGCGACGAACAGCGCACGGTTTGTCGTGCGCTCGATGGAGATTGCCGCGAACTCCAATGCCACGCTGATGGAGCAGGCGTTGCTCAGAGAACCGGGCGACAAGATTGGTATCGATGAAACCATGACCGGTCTGGACAACGACGCCGCATGGCATGTCGGCACCGTCGGTGAAAGCGAACTCGGCGAGACCACATATTTGGACTTTGATCCAAGCGCTGGCGACTTCTTTATCCAAGGTGTCAGCTTCTCGCTGTCGCGTGGAAACATTCTGCGAGTGAAGTGGAATCTCAAGCCAGCCGACCAAAGCGGTGCGTGGATTCTTGGCGTTGTTGGTGCATCAGAATTAGGCGAGACAACGGTTCTCGCGTGGGATATCTAGGAGTCGATCATGGCCTATTCAGATCCTCGGACTTGGGTGACAGGCGAATTGGTAACAGCGTCCTTGATGAACGCCCAGCTACGGGACAATCTCGACGCGGTCATCGAGGGCACGACCGGCGCGTATGTGAACGCCGTGACCGGACCACATGCGATTGGAGGCAGCACGGTCGACTATGTGCGACTGGGTTTGACTGGCGCGTTCACCTCTGGTGGTGCCAGCACCGTGGCGTTCGGGACTTATACCTCTGGAGTACTGACCGGTCACAGTGCAGACTCTGCGGCCATCGCTGGCGTCAAATTGAACAACTCGATTGTCACTGCTGGCAATTGCACGACCATCGCGCAACTGTGGGTAAGCGAACCACAGATTACGGTCGGTGCTGGTGCGGTCACGAACTCGGCTACCGTGTACATAGAATCCAGTGCAAGTGAAGCCACGAACGACTATGCGCTGTGGGTTGATGCGGGTGCGACAAAGCTAGATGGCACGCTGGATGTCACGGGCGCGACCACGCTTGACTCGACGCTTGGAGTGGTCGGTGCGGTCACGTTTAACGACGCGGGGGCGGACGTGGACTTCCGCGTCGAATCTGATGATAACCAGAACATGATCTTTGTGGATGGCGGGGAGGATCGGGTTGGGATTGGAACTGGATCACCACAAGTAGACCTCCATATTGACAATCCCAATGCACCGGGAGTCCTGATCTCGCGCATTAATACGGGTGGAGCCTTTACCGATGGTTCAGACTTGGGGTATTTGCGATGGGGCGGTCAGGACTCTGATAGCAATCTTGAACCCAACGCGGCGAACATCACCGCCGATGTTGCGGGAACATGGACGAGTAGTAGCCATCCGACTGAGTTGCAGTTCTCCACAACTGCGGCATCAAGTGTCGATACCACGCTGGCGCTGACTCTTACCTCGGCGCAGAATGCGACCTTTGCTGGATCGATAGGCATGAACGGCGAGACGGCTGCGGCCAACCAACTCGACGATTACGAAGAAGGCACATGGAGTCCCGTGCCGAATGGATCGACTGGCAGCGCCGGAACCGCCGCAGACAATATGGCCGGAAGTTACACCAAAGTTGGGAGACTGGTCGTGGCGACCTGTTACGGCTACTTCACCAATCTCGGATCGTGGACTGGTGACGCTCAAATTACCGGTTGGCCGTTTACGCACGGTTCCGGCACGGCATCCTATGGAAGCATCGGGCAGTTTCCGTCCACCCTTGTAGACGCAGCGATGCGGACCGCCGTCTTTCCCGCGGGCGGTACTATGGTGAATTTTCGCAAGGGTTCTAAGCTTGACGTGGTGGTGCCTTTTAGCGCGTGGACGACCGGGTCGGGTCTTGCCGTTACCATTTCATATTATGCCTAGTGGATGCTAGGCACGGACAGGAAGAGATATGGCTATTACAAAAACTATTGTGGCTGACAAAATCGAAGTGCTGGAACTGGGTCCGGTGCAGGTCAGAACGGCGACGGTTATCAAAGAAGATGATGTGGAACTAACCCGCAGTTTCCACCGGCATGTGCTCGTGCCAAGCGACAAGCGATCTGGTAGCTGGGAGGACACAGACATCTCTGGTGAAGATCCACGTGTGCAAGATATTTGCACTGCTGCATGGACCCCAGAGGTCAAAGCTGCCTACCAAGCACAGCAAGATGCACTGAACGACTAACCAACCCAGAGGAGGATAACGATGCATGAGCAGCAACCGACCGATGAACTGCCGAAGGTCACGATTGACGACTTGCTGAAGATGATTGGCGACAGGGATGTCACCATTCAACGGCAAGGATTACTCATTGCACAGCAGAACGCACGGCTAGCTGAACTCGACAAGAGCAACGGCAAAGCCAGTGACGTGACCACGACCGCATTCGACACCAGCACGCTGTCAGGTGTCGCGCAGTGAATTGGGTGAGCGCAATCGTCAGATGGATTGCGAAACTCTTTGAAGGGAAGGAGCCGACGTGTCTCCCGGTGCCGACTCACCCGACACCGCCGACAGTTTCGCAACCTGTCGTCGTCGACTCTGACCCTTCACCAGCACCAGACCCACCACCAGAGCCGCCTGTCGTCGCTGTAACGCACGATCTGCCAGTCTTAGGTGTGCAACATCAGTCGCGGTTCTTTCACACGCCTGACGGTGCGGTGGTCGATTATCGAGAATCGACTGCGATGGGGCTGTACCGGCTGTGGCTGGATGATGACCGGACGCGAGTCGATGCGTTGTTGTCGTATTTTAAGCGCCGGAAGATCAACGCTATCCGACCGCTGTTCAACTTGACCTCTGACTACTGGATGAACTTGCACCGGCAGAACTCGCACGTCGATGACGGTGACTACTGGTGGGGTCAGTTGGTGCCGTTCATTAATCACGTCGCGTCGTTTGGTATCTACACAAGATGTTGTTTGTTCGGTGGCATCGAACGGTTCGTCGGTCATCAACTCGACTGGGCGCGACGACCGGACGTGGTTAGCGATCATCCTGACGTCATTGCGAAGATGCACGCCTATACTGAACAGTTTGTCGGGACGACTCGTGACCTGCCGTCCGTGCTGTATGAGGTCGCGAACGAGCCATCGCAGATCGGGTTCGGCTACGACTCGTCTGTGGTGCGACAACTCGGCGAGCGCATCAAGACACTTGCACCGCATCGTGTGATGAACTTCGGTGCGGCTTGTGACGAGGACAACCTGTACTACTGCACCGCACCGGCTGATATCTTCGATGAACATCTACGTCGCATGGACGACTGGGACTATCTGGCGTCGTGCAAGCGACTCATCGAGCAGTACGGTGTAGACCAGAAGCAGATGCCCTTCATCAGCGGTGAGTGGATGAACCTTGGCAACGTCACCAGACCGGGACGGTCGAACGCTGACGGCACACCAAGCACGGCGACGGCGTTGTGTTCGTCGGCCATGCTACGACTCAAGCGTGCCATCCCAGCATTCCACGCGCACTGTCTGCTGGTGTGTGATGTGCCTGACCCTGCGACTGACGCTGCGCTCGTGGCGTGGTCGACAGGACTCGACCTTATTCCGATGATGTTTCCCGGCAGTGGCTGCAACGGACATTGGACTCATTGCTCGCCGTTCGACCAAGATATTTTCCCATCGCACGATTCTCAGCACGATACATGGGACGGACCGATTCGCATCTTCGGCTTAAATGGCGCTGACGGCTATCTTGGCGTCTCGATACGAGAACCAGCGGGACACAACCTTATCGCTGACAGACGACCTATTGAGACGGTGCACTTGGAGCAGTGGGGCAAGTGGCAAACTCGGATCATCAGAGCATGACGACGGACGGTGTGACGTGGCGGTTTCCGATGCGGTCGTGTCGCGTCTATGACGCCGACACACTGATGGACGCACGTCTTGATCTGGGCTTCGGGATCTCGATTGTGATCACCGCACGACTCTACGGCATCAACGCACCGGAAGTGCGTGGGCCAGACAAGCAGCAAGGCATCCGGTCGCGTGAATGGTTGCAAGCACGTCTCGACATTGCGACGAACGTGTTGGTAGAAACGCGACCAGACGGAGAGCGGTCGGTCGGCAAGTACGGTCGCTGGCTCGTGGTTGTGTGGGCTGACGACGACAACATCAATGACGCACTCGTCGACGAAGGGTATGCCGTGCGTGCCACCTATTAAGACGCAGCACATCGTCGTGCGTGATATGGAGGAACTGATCGCATGGCTGTACCCTGACAAACCAGCAGTACCGACTCAGATTGGGATGTTTGACGATGCCGAGGACAGTGAGCAACGGCGACTGGAACGAAATGAAACGGCTGGTTCTCAGTCGCATGGACGAACATCGAAGCAAACTGGAAGACCTTGACGAACACGTCACGCAGATCAACACGAAGTTGGCGGTACTTGCCGACCGCGAGACACGCGAACTGGCGATGGCGAAGTCGATGTCGATGAAAGTCGCGGCGACGATTGGCACGATAGTCTCGGCGATTGTCGCTGGATTGGTTGGAGTGTTTGGTGACAAGTGACATCGACAAGATTCTTGACGCAGTACTCGACCGCGAAGGATGGCCGACCTACGCGGTGCATCCGAACGACAAAGGCGGTCCGACCAAAGGTGGCATCACGCTTCGCACGTTGGAGAGTTGGCGACACCGTCGATGTACGCGTGCCGAGTTGCAACGTCTCACCAAAGACGAAGCACTGGAGATTCTTTGCAGACGGTACGTCGAGACAAACGGCATCGACAAACTGACTGACGTGTCGTTGCAAGCACAAGTGATTGACGACGCCGTGTTGTCCGGTCCGGTACTCGCCGTGAAAGATTTACAACGCACGCTTGGAACCGTCAGCGTCGACGGCATCATCGGTCCACAGACTCTCTCCGCAGTCGCAGCACTGAACGCCGACGCACTTGGTCGTCGTCTCGCCGTCACACGCACACTGCGTCTCACTCGACACGTGCAACAGCATCCAGACCAACTGGTGTTCTTGACCGGTTGGGTCACTCGGACGCTGGCGTTCGTGGCGTAATTTGCAGTTGCTGCGTTATTCCGAACAACACCAAACGCAATAGAACATCCAAAAAACCTCAATATTGTTAGGGTTTTTGCGTGTTTTTATTTATGCATATTAATTGTTTACATGTCGTAATAATCAAAAGTATAATTTCTTCAACGCAGCCAAAGCGCTGCACGAAAGGAACACCATGACAAAACGACAAGAACAGATGAGGCGTCGACTGCTTGAACTCGTTGCAGAGAATCCCGGTCTGACAGGAGGAGAATTGAAAATGATCGGACGGACGTCGCGGATGCACGGCAACTTCAAAGATGCCGAGAACGATGGCGACATCATGTGGGGCGAGAATGCAGCCAATCCAAACATGACAGAAGGCTACAAGCGGTCGGGCTGGTTCATTACAGATCAAGGCGCATGGCGCATCTCAATCGTGTCGAACTGATTCGACGTTGTTCGGGTGGTCGACTTGGTCGACCATCCTCTAGAACGCCGAACCATCAACAGCAGCCAACGCGCTGCAAGAAAGCAGAGACAACACATGGAAGACACTTCAAGAAAATCAATTCCCAGTTGCGACGCCGACGGCCTACTAACGGACAACGACAAACTGATGATGGAATTAGTTGATGTTATTGATCGAACAACGTTCGAGTTGGAACGAAGTCTTAGTCATGCCAAGGACACCATCGAACGGGCGCAAAAGGATCTTGCGAACGACATGACGTTGAACTCTTGCGGCATCCTGCAATCGACCGGTACTGAGATTGACAAGCTGGTGGCGCAGCGTCACCAAGCCATCAACGCTCTCATCAAGGCTGCTTTCCATCTCGGCTACGAGGAACCAACATCTGCACTTCGGAAGTGAACGTTGCTCAGGCGGTCGACTCGTTCGACCGTCTCATGGAACGCTTAGTTCCGTCGTTACTGACGCAGCCAAGGTGCTGCAAGGAGAGAGAGATGAACTGCATATACAAGGGCTACTGGACGCATCGTGAGTACGCCATCGTGCATGGTGCATTCGTCGACACATCGGATGATCGTGCGGACCGGTGGTACATCGACCACGTCGATTCAACGACTGTCGACAGACGCGGTGAAGGATTCAAGACGCTGGCTGACTGTCGGGAATACATCGACCTGCTGCACGGCGTGAAAGATCAATACGTTGACCTCACGTGTCCGCATTGCAACGAGTGGATTGGCGATCCTGACAACGAGGACATCGCCAGCATTTCGGTCAGGCACGATATCAGCAAGTGCGAAGAACGGAAATACTGCTAAGAGATGTATGTACTTGTACGTACTAAGAGAGAGAACTTATAGTTCTCTCTCTATTAAATAGAGACAACACCAAACCAAACGGAGGAGGAGTGATTATGCCTATGTCGACCTACGCACCATGCATCTGCTGTGCTGATGTAAATGATCACATCGCTTCGCATCTCGACCCAGATGCGACATTGGTTGGAGATGAACATGCCTCAGAGGTGCTGGATGAACTGACCGTGTGCCTTGATGAGACTGTCCAAGTCACTGTGGATCAGTTCGCACGCTACCTCAGCACTCTACGCAGTCGCACGGAGCGGAGGTCATCGTGAGCGACTGGCTCTGGCAGTACTCAGACGTTATTCGGCTAACGCTCGCACTGGCTTGTGCGTGGCTTGTAATGACCGACACGCACCGTGTGCTATTTGAGGAGGACGACGATGGCACAGAGTGAAGCATTGCGACAGGCTGCTGACTTGATTGACTCGGTCGTGGAGCAACTCGACACCAGCGGCAACACGTGCACCGAGTGTGGGACGTTGCGCCGGTACAGCTGGACTGAGTATCAGGCGGCTGTGGCACTGCGACACATGCCGATCAAATTGCGTGACCACGCAGACAAACTCGATAACTGATCCGACGTGTAGTTCGTTGCGTAGTCCGTAATACCCGAACCGTTACCTCGACCCGTTACTTTTTCTGGAGGTGCTTTCAATGAAAGCCAAGACAACAACCATCGACGAGCAAGTGATCACCGCACGACGTGTCTCGACACCGCTGGTCGCTATCGAGACGCCTGATCCCGGTGCAACGAACAAGGCGTTGTTCGCCGCAGTTGAAGCGTTCGACGCTGAACGTGAC
>Ga0114900_1000527_pt1 | contig 28532 bp, 22 predicted proteins | sample MalvireepMed_231_FD_89685 | JGI IMG/M metagenome (GOLD analysis project Ga0114900, IMG submission 89685) | Marine viral communities from the Global Malaspina Expedition - Malaspina viral metaG DeepMed_231 | ecosystem: Environmental > Aquatic > Marine > Oceanic | place: Mediterranean Sea...
ACAGACCTGAGCAGATCCAATTTGGCATCAGACCTTGATCCGGCGATCACCCCTCGCTGACGCGAGGGGGCTGTTTCGCGGGCGGCACGCCGCCAGCGGCCCGGCTCGTCTCCGGACCTCTGGTCTGCCCTTCCGGGCAGCCCAGCGGCATGCGGGTGTCTCGCCGGTGATCGCGCCAGCCTGCGCTTCCCACTGACAAGCAGAGGGGTCGGAGGCTGCTCGGCCTGCATGAGCATTATGAGGCCGCTGGCTCAGGGGGTGTTCGGGTCGTTCAGCCATTTCCCGAATACGGTCACATCCTGGGCTTCATAACCGAGCGCCCCGTAGAAGGCTTCGGCATCGGCATTGCCGATGCGGACCATCAACTGGACTTTTCCGACATTCCGGCTTGCGAGCCACAGCTCGGCTTCGGCCATCATTTCGCGGCCATGACCATGACCCTGTCGCTCCGGTTCGACGGCGAGATAGTAGATCCATCCCCGGTGCCCGTCATGCCCGACCATAACTGACGCGATCAGATCATCCTCCCTGTAACCCACCATCAGCGTCGCTTCGCGGCTACGCACACACAGATCGATATCGGCCGACGGATCGTTCCACGGCCGCGTCAGGGCGCAGCGTTCCCATAGCGCAATCACAGCGTCGCGGTCCTGCTCGCGATAGGTGCGGATGTGTAGGCTCATATAGTCTGTCTTGCGGGATTCGGCTCGGTTGGCGCGTCCCGCGGCCTGCAACCGTCCGCCCGGCGTCCAGGACAGTCCCCCAATCAGACGAAGGTGGGCGGACGACCGGTCTGCCCGGACCCGCCGCTTGCGCAAGGCGACGGGGCTGAAGGCGTCTGGAAGTGGTCTCAGCGTCCTACCTTTCCGCCTTGCGCAACCGGCTAATGGGTCCGGCCTGCCGGCCTTCTCGCCGCCCACCCCCGCCTGATGCGGGAGGGACATTTGGGCGGGGAGACGAGACTGACGCCATGACCACACCGCAACCTTCAGCCCCCCTTGCGGCAGACGCTGCACCCACATCTCCAGACCGGCCCCGTATCTATGTGGCCTGCCTTGCCGCCTACAATAATGGCTGCCTGCACGGGCGCTGGATCGACGCGACGACACCTGATGAGGTGATGGCCGAGGTTCGCGCCATGTTGGTGACGTCGCCGCTGCCGGACGCCGAAGAGTGGGCGATCCATGACTATGAAGGCTTCGAAGGCGCGCAGCTTTCCGAATATGCGAGCTTCGGGACAGTCTGTAATCTGGCCGATTTTATTGCCGAACATGGCAGGCTCGGCGCGCTGGTCCATCGCCATTTTGGCGACGACCTTGAGCAGGCCGTGGCGGCTTTCGACGATTACGCAGGCTGCTTTTCGAGCCGGGCAGACTTCGCCGAAGAACTCCACCGCGACACCGGGACGGAAATCCCCGCAGCCCTCGAATACTATATCGACTGGTCAGCGCTCGCCCGCGACATGGAGCTGAATGGCGACATCATGGTGTTCGAGACAGGGTTCGAAGACGTTCACGTTTTCTGGACGCGTTGAACGCCATGACCTTCACCCAGCACTTCAACACCTACGCCTGCGAAGGCGATACGATCAGCTGCGAAGCCGAGGGCTTCACGGTCACGGCCCGGATTGTTGCCGACGATTGCCCCGACGCGCCGGACCAGCGGCAGGACGGATTCTGGCCCTCGCTCTACAAGGACGCGCCCGGTTTTATTGGGCCGGGAAACGGATTCCGCCAGCGCTTCGCCGAGGCGCAGGCCAAGGCCGAAGCCGTGATGGAAGCATGGCGCAAGGGCGAGTGGTTCTATTGCGGGATCGTGCTTTCGGTCGAGCGCGACGGAATCGAACTGGATCACCACGCCGCCAGCCTCTGGGGCGTCGAGTGGAATTATCCCGGCACGGACAATTGCTACCTCACCACTGTTGCGAACGAGCTGTTATCCGAGGCGCTGGACGCAGGCCGCGCCGCTGCGGCCCGGCTTGCTGCGACCGTGACGGGCTGGGCTTCGACATGAGCGTTGCCCGCACCGTCACTGAATTGCTTGGGCCACGGCCCCGCATGACGCTTGTCATTGCCGAGGCCCAGGTCGCCGAAATCTGGGTCGAGGGTCGCGCGCCCCTGATCACCATCCACGACTATGACTGGGGCGAGACCGACCCAGAACCCTGCCGCGACGGCGACGGCTTTCCCTTCACCAAGATCGACTGGAGAGGCCCCGCATGGGCGCTGGGTCTCTCGCTTCACCCGCCAGAGAAGGAGACCTCCATGGCACAGCCCGACCTTAGACACATCCCGCTCGACGAGCTTCGGATTTCAAAACTCAATATGCGTCATGGACGAAAGAAACCGGACGTGTCCGACATCCTGCCATCAATCCGCGAGAGCGGTTTGCGGCAGACTTTGCTGGTCCGCCGCGAGGGCAAGTATTATGGCGTCATCGCCGGACGCCGCCGCTTCTTCGCGTTGAAAGAAATCGCCAAGGAGACAGGCGAGACGCCGCTGGTCCCCTGCGCGATCATGACCGAGAAGGATGCGGCGTCCGCGATTGCCGCCTCCGTCATCGAGAATGTCGGACGCCTGCCAGCGACAGAAATGGAGCAATATGAAGCGTTCAAACGGCTGCATGAGGAAGGCAAGGCAGTGGAGGATATCGCCGCCTTCTTCGGCGTGACCGAGCTTATGGTGCGGCGTGTGCTCGCGCTTGCTTCGCTCGCCGAGCCGATCCGCAAGCTCTACGCCGAGGACGAGCTGGACCGTGAAACGATCCGCGCGCTGACGCTCGCCACGCCCGACCAGCAGGCCGAATGGCTTCGCCTCTTCGAGAGCGAAACCGAACGCGCCCCGATGGGCCGGTCGTGCAAGGCATGGATAACGGGCGGGACCACGATCACCACCGACAAGGCCTTGTTCGATCTTGATGCCTATGAAGGACAGGTCACTGCCGACCTCTTTGGCGAGCATGGCGTCTTTGCGGATGCGGATCAGTTCTGGCAGGCACAATCCGCCACGATTGCCGAGCGGGTCGAGGCCTACAAGGAAGACGGCTGGAGCGATGTCATCTGCCTTGAGCGCGGGGCGTATTTCCACCGCTGGGAGTATGTCCAGTGCGCCAAGGAAGATGGCGGAAAGGTCTTCATCGAAATCCGCCATGACGGGACGGTCCAGCTCCACGAGGGACAGCTGACCTCCGCCGAGGCCCGTAAGCGGCAACAGGGTTCGAAAGGTGACAGCGACGCCGTTCCGGCAGCCGTTCGGCCAGAAATGTCCGGCCCGCTTGCGGAATACATCCTGCTTCATCGCCACGCTGCTGCTCAGGCGAGTTTGGCCACATCACCCGCGATTGCTCTCCGCTTGATGGTCGCGCATGCGATGGCGGGGAGCGCGCTCTGGGACGTGCGTCCTCACGAGCTTCGCGTCCGGAAAGATGAGACGCAAGCGAGCGTCGAAGGCTCGGCATCTGTGGCTGCACTCGCCGAAAAGAAGGTTCAGACTGACGCCCTGTTCAAGGCGCTGAACGTCAATCCGGCCCTTCGCCGGAACGGCGACGACTACCGCGTGTGCGAGCTTTTCTCTGCGCTGCTCGCCATGTCGGATGAAGAAGTCCTGACGGTTCTGGCAAGTGTCATGGCCCGGGCGCTCGAGGCCGGGAATGGCATTGTCGAAGCCGTCCTGCATGTCTGCGGCACCGACCTTTCGGCGGCGTGGAAGCCCGACGATGTGTTCTTCGATCTCACGAAGGACAAGCGCGCCATCAATGCGATGATCGGAGATATTGCGACCCTGTCGCTCGCGGAATCGTGCCGCGCCGAGACGGGCAAGGCGCAGAAACAGGAGCTTGCGAACCGGATCAGCGGGGAGGGTTGCGAGGCCAATCCTGACTGGCGACCGGGCTGGATGCAGGTGCCACCGACCCGCCTTGTCGACGGGGCCGGATCACCGCCCGCCGATGCGTGGACACGGATTGCGAGCCTGTTCGAAGCGGGGGCGGAAAACGCGTCCGATGAGACGCCTGAGCATCAGGACGCTGCCTGAATAATCGTCTCCTGTTCAGCCAGCTTGAGGAGCCGCCCGGTGCCTGTCACCGGGCGGCTTTCCGCTTTCTGAGGCTGGGGATTGTGGCTCCGATACCTGGGCGACCCATGAAAATGCCTTCAAAAAAATCGCGCGTCTTGAGGTCTCGATGGACAATCGAGACGCGTGTGATGAGGGGTCTGATTTCTTCCCGAAAAGCGTGTCACTGACCCCTTGTTTCCGTCTTTGCCTTGAAGACCTGGACGCGGACTGAGCGGCCATGAAACCGCCTGCGGCGAAGAAATTTCCCCGCCGCTTTGCGGCTCCTCGCGCAGCAAATTTCATCGCCCCAGGCGGTGCTCCGCATGCGCTTCGCCCCTATCGGGTTCTAGCCGCTCAGCCCCCGTCCGGGCGGTCCGGCGTCGACGGGGACAAGGGGTCCCCGGGAGACACGCCAAGGAAAGAAAAGGAGACCCCTATGGCAAACGCACTCGGATATGTCAGCGAGACCAAGTCCGGCTTTGAAGGCACCCTCGCAATGATGAACCTCTCTGCCGCAATCCGCATCGAGAAGAATGCAGAAAAGACCGAAGAAGGACATCCGGACTACCGCATCTATGCCGGTGAAACCTCGACCGAAATCGGCGGCGGCTGGATGCGCAAGTCGAAGGCATCGGGACGCGACTATGTCTCGCTGACGCTGGCAGACCCGCAGATCGGACCGCGCCGGATTTTCGCAAACCTCGCCCCGGTCAAGGGCAAGAAAGGCCGGCACGTCATTCTCTGGAACGCGCGCGACTAGGGTAGATCACAGCCTTGCCAAGCCGCTCCGGAGACACCTCCGGAGCGGTCTTCTTTCATGCCGAAAGGGTCTGCAACGAAGGTGCTGATACGCCTATCAGCGCTGCATTCTAACGTGAGGTTTCTTTGGGGATTCAAGGGTGTCGCGAGCGTGTGGTGCAAGTTAGACACTCTTAATCTGAGGATGAGTTGGCAGTCTGTCAGGGCTTCGAGTTGCGTAGAGGAAAGGAGAAGCAACGCTATGACAGAGACAAATAGAAGTGGAGAGGAGCTTCGACCCAAATCAAACCTCCCAACCCCGACCGAATGGATGAACACGGATGAAACCGCTGACCATCTCGGCCTCAAACCGAAGACCCTGGTCAATATGCGTTCGCTGGGAACAGGCCCGGTTTATCACAAGATCGGCGCCAAGGTCTGGTATCGCGGCAAGGACATCATCGCTTACACCAATGGACGTAGGTTCATGGGGACAGGCCTTCGCGATGAGTCGTAGAATCGCGTTGTTAGGCATGGGATGCGGGCTAGGCCTCATGGTCTCCGCCAGCATTATCAACCGGTCCGACTTCATCTGGAACCGGACGGAAAGCATGCCCAAGGGCCTTTACTTTGTTGACCGGTCGGCGCGAATTTCGACAGGCGATCTGGTAGCGTTTGCGCCCTCGGATGAGGTTCGACATTGGCTGAACGATGAGGGAATTGTTGGCTCCGACTGGCCCTTGTTGAAGCATGTTGCGGGCCTATCCGGTGACGAGATTTGCAGATGCGATACGCAGGTCTCCATCAACGGGATCACATCTGTTGATGCGCTCAAAGTAACCGAGTCCGGCAGCGCCCTTCCCGTCTGGCAGGGCTGTCAGACCCTCAAAGCCGGCGACGTTTTCCTGCTCAACTCTCATCCCCTGTCAGTCGATGGACGATACTTCGGCGTTCAGGACGGCGCGCGCATCATTGGCGTCGCCAGGTCCATATGGACTTATGGCAACCGGTCGGCTGAGGATCAGGCGACCGTCAAAGCGATAGATAGCGGGACGGGAATGGCTTCTGTGTCCCGGAGGGCAAGATTAAGGGAGTGTCACCCGGCGACACTTAACCCATTGTCTGCACATCCTTTTTTGTGTGACCCGGCGCCGGAAGACGGGTGCACGGATTTGCAATCCGCAGTGCGCTTGGAGCCGTGAGCGACGATTTCGACTTCGTTCCTCGACTCGGGAAGATCAGGTCGCTGGGCAAGGCAAAGACCCAGCTGAAGCGGCTGAAACGTGTCGTCGCGAAGGGGCGGCTTGGAACGCGCGGCCGGCAGTCTCTGGCACCGGGAGCGGTGCGTCATGCAGGGCGTGGAAAAATACAGGCCGCCCTTGCTCGCCATTGGTCAAACCAGCGGGCCCGGCGCGTAATCGTGAAGGTGTATATTGCGCGGGCGGGTCCAACCGGCATGGCGGGCTTTGCAAAGCATGTCGCCTACATCCGCCGAGAAGGTGCCGGGCGCGAGGGCGAGCGCGGAAAGCTCTATGACCGGAGTGTCGATGAGGTCGATGCAAAAGCGTTCAACGAACGGGCCGACGAGGACAGGCGGCAATTCCGGCTGATCGTCTCTCCCGAAGACGCCGAGCAGATGAAGGATCTGACACAGTTCACGCGGGAGTTCATGAGCCAGGTCGAGAAGGATCTCGGCCGCCGCCTCGACTGGGTTGCCGCCAATCATCACGACACGGCCCAACCTCATGTGCATATTGTCATCAGGGGTGGCAATACCCGGAATGGCGAGCTGCTGATTGACCGCAAATACATCACGCAGGGATTTCGGGCGCGAGCGCAGGTTCTGGTGACGCTTGAGCTTGGTCAGAGGCGGCTACGGGAGATGGCGGCGGCGAGGTCCAATGAGGCCGAGCGTGAGGCGCTGACGGCGATCGATCATGACATAGCCCGTTCGCTGACCGGTGGACGTTATACGCCAGAAAGTGAACGCGGCGGATTGTCGAGATTTGATGGTGCGGTTCTCAAAAAGCGCTTGAGGTTCTTGGAAACTCTCGATCTCGCTGCAAGGCTGGAAGACGGGCGCTGGGCGATGCAGGAAGGTTGGCAGGATACGCTGCGGGCGCTCGGCAGGCGGGGGGACATCGTTCGATCACTCGCCAACCTCGAGGGCCGAAAAATCGATGTGACGCGTCTCCATGCCCTGCCCCGTGATCTGGATACCGCTGGCGAAATCCTCGGACGGCTTGCCGCTACTCTACCGGGTGATGAACTACGGAATGGTACGACGGCACTGATCGAAGGCCTCGATGGTCGGGTCTGGTCAGTCGAGATGACCGAACAGGAAGCGGTTCAGTTGCCGAAGCCGGGCGGGATTGTTTCGGTGGGGCGGAAAGCAATTGAGCCGAAGCCTGCGGACAGGACGATTGCGGCGATCGCTGAGCGAAACGGCTGCGCGTACTCGGAGGAGCTGCACGCAGCTACCGATCCATCAAGTTCGTCAGCGTTCCGGCTCGCTCACAAGCGGCGGTTGGAGGCGTTGAGAAGGCTCGGTGTTGTCGAACGGAATGCGGATGAAAGCTGGACCGTCCCGAGAAACTTCGAAGAGCGTGCGTTGCAGGCCGATGCGAGAAAGCAAGGTCTAGCTGTCGATGTTCCGTCCTGGTTGCCGATTGAAGCGCTTGTTGAACGACATGCAGAGACGTGGCTGGATCGGATGGATACCGAGGTGTTGGAAGGCGCAGCAGGTCCATTCGCGGACGAACTTCGAACGTCGCTCAGTATTCGAAAGGATTGGTTGCGGAGCAATGGATACTCACTTGATTATAACGGACAGCTGACACGGGAAGACGCAGAGCGTCTCAGGAGACACGAACTTACAAAAGCGGCGATAGCAGAACGCGCCCGCGTTGAGCTACCCTTTGCGTATCCGGACAACTGGGATCAATTTTCAGGGACTTATTCGCGGCATGTCGATCTGGCTCAAGGCCGATTTGCTGTGATTGAAGGAAAAGACGGCTTTGTGCTTGTTCCGGCATCCGGCCAGAAATTGAATTGGGTCGGCAGATGGGTCGAGCTCAACCGTTCGCGTGCTTCAATTCAATGGTCCTTAGGCAGGTCTAGGATACGTGAATCATGATGGCGCAAAAAGAAAACCTAGACTTGAGTGAAGACTCTCCCTCTTGGTATAAAGCTAACGACCCTAAATTGATAAACTCCATAGGCGTTTGCAGCGCTAGGCGCTTGAATTTAAGCTCGCACTATGCGCCGTGAGTATAAGCGGGCGATTTGCCCAGCACCCGCCTTGAGTCTTCTGTAAAGGAGGTGCATTGAATTTCTCAGACGTGAACGCCTTCAAGGATATGCTCGCTCTGCTTGCACCGGGCTTCATTATCCTTATGGTTCAGGAGGCTCACAAAGTCGGGCCAAGAGACAGTCTGCAGCAAAGGCTCTTTAGCTACGCCGTCGCCTCTACTGCATACTTCGCAGCCATCGCCCCAATTGTTCGCCACGCGGGCGAGGTCCTAAGCGTGCCTGTTCTTTGGGCGCAGGTTTCTGAATACGCTGTACTACCAGCTATCCTAGGCGTCATCCTGGCGGTGTGTCGGTCGAGACGGTGGCTGGACAGAATTTCGCGTTTGCTGAAATTGCCGCCGATTCATCATATTCCGACTGCCTGGGACTGGGCGTTTCCCCTGCAACGTAGCGGAGTGTTTATTATAGCGACTCTGGAGAATGGGGACCGCTTTGCAGGGCCATGGTCTCCGGCCGCTTTTGCGTCTTCGACAAGCGGGGAACGCGACTTGTACATCCCAGAGGTATGGGACGCAAAGGAACAAGGCCCGTGGGAGCGGTTTGAACCAAAACGCGCCATCTTGCTCTGCGGAAAGGACATTAAGACCATCGAGTTTTTCAATGCAGGAGAAAGCAATGACGAAGAAACCACGTCCGGCACCACACCTTGAAAAGAAGGGTTACACAGCACCGCCGCCACAACCCCATAAGGTCAATGGCGGCTATCAAGGCCCAGGTCAGACCACCAATGAAACCAAGCCGCCATCAGGAGGTGGCGGAGGCAGTCAGTCATCTGGCAGCAAAAAATAAGACCATTGGCTTTCGATTCTGGACCAGACTAGATGTTTCGCTTCGTACACACAGCTGACGTTCATCTCGACTCGCCTCTGAAGTCGTTGGCTCTGCGCGACCCCGACCTGGCGGAGATGGTTGGCGTGGCGACTCGGACAGCTTTCCGCCGGGTCGTCGACTTGTGCCTTACCGAGCAGGTCGATGCATTTATCGTCGCGGGAGATCTGTATGACGGCTCACTGCGAAGCATGAAGACGGCGCGCTACTTCGGTGAGGAAATGCGCCGGCTCACGGAGGCCGGAATTCCTGCGTTTATAATTCGGGGCAATCACGACGCGGAATCCATCATCACACGCGAATTGACCCTCCCAGAGGGCGTGCATGTTTTCAAGAAAACAGATGAGCCGGTCGCTCTGAAAGACGGCGCGGTCGCGGTTCACGGCGTGAGCTTTGAGGAGCCGCACGCGCCGAATTCGCTGCTTTCCCGGTATCAGCCGGGGACACCCGGCGTCATTGATATCGGGGCGATGCACACCAGCCTGGATGGATCGCCGAACCATGACGTGTATGCGCCGTGCTCCACCACGGATCTCGCGGCCCACGGGTATGCTTACTGGGCGCTTGGTCACATCCACAAGCGCAGCGTGACCACGCATGACGACTGCACCATCGTTATGCCCGGTATTCCTCAAGGCAGGCACATGAACGAGGACGGCGTAAAATCGATAAGCCTGACGACGATTACGGAAACCGGAGACTGTACAGTCGAAGAAAAATACGTCGCGCCTGTTCGTTTCGAGCGGCAGTCGCTTGATGTGTCTCAAATTGGAGATTGGCCGGAGCTTATTGGGCTTACAAAGGACGCCTTCAACTCATTGCGCGACGGTCCGATTGCCGACCAAGACGTCATTGTGCGGTTGACCTGTATCGGGGCCGGAGAGTTCGCGCGCAAAATGCGTCACGACCGTGAAAGGCTGGAAGAAGAGCTACGGTCCGCCGCGTCTCGGGTCGGGCGCGTTCATTTAGAACAGGTCGTTTTTGACTCCGCCGTTTCGCAAGTGGTGAAGGACAACCGGGTTTCTGAACTCTCAGCCATTGTTCGAGGCGGTCAAATCGACCTCGCTCAGATCGCGTTGCGGATTGGAGACGATGTACAGCAATTGATTCAGAAACTGCCAGGCGAACTTCGCGCGCGGTTCGATCCTGCAGAAAATGACGGTCTGATCCAAAACCTTTCCGAAGAGGGTGTTTCAGATCTGCTGGCGCAAATAGAGGGAGAAAGCTGAGACATGCGCTTTAGGGCTCTCCATCTGACGCGGTTTGGCTGCTTTACAAACGAGTCGATCGACTTCGGCGGCGTCAGTGACGCGCCTGATTTTCACATCGTCTATGGCGACAATGAAGCCGGGAAGTCTACTCTTCGCGACGCCATCACAAGTTTTCTATACGGCATTCCCGCCCGCACAGAGTACGACTTTATCCATGACTACAAAGCGCTTCAAATTGGAGCCGAGCTCGACACGAGCGCCGGTCCGCTTTCAGCCGTTCGGGTCAAGGCGAACAGAGACTCGCTACGCTCGCCCGAAAGCGCCGTTTTGTCAGAAGATAGTCTAAAGCGGGAGATGCTGGGCCTCGTCGAGACGGACTTCATCAACCTGTTCTCGCTCGACTTGCAGTCCCTCTTGAACGGCGGGGCGGATATTCTGCAGGCGAAAGGCGATCTTGGGGCTCTGCTGTTCGCAGGCGCCTCGGGACTTTCCTCCGTCACTTCGACATTGGAGCGCGCCCGCGAGCAGGCAAAAGGGTTCTTCAAGCCGAGAGCGACGTCTACTGAGCTGGCCCAATCGCTGAAGCGGCTCAAGGACATTGATGGGGAACTGAAAACCCTCGACGTCCATGCGCCGGAATATCGGCGCATGAAGCAGAACGTCGGAGAAGCGAAAAGCGCCTACGAAGCGGCCGCCGACGAACAAAAACAACGCCGCGCTGCATATGAGAGAGACAATGCGGTTCTACAAGCGATTGAACCATGGCGCGATCTTCAGGAGCGTAAAGACCGCTTGGAGGCGTTGGGTCCTCTTCCGCCAGCCGATGATGCAGCGCTTGAGCGCGCACGCCAGTTAGAAGCCGAGCTGAAGGCGTTGACCGATGCCAAAGAGTCACTGGAGGCGCGCCTAAAACGTTCAAAGGATGAGCTTGATGATTTGAAGCCGCCGCCTCATCAGGAGAAACTGACAAGCGGGCTTGAAGCTTTGATCGCCGACGATCTTGAGACACGCGCTCGCGCAGCGGCGCTCGATTTGCCGAGCCGGCGTGATGACTTGAAATCGCTTGATCGGGACGTCGCCGGCTATCTTACACGGCTTGGTGAGCAAAAAGATGCGAAGCCCGAAGCACTGGTCGTTTCGAAAGCCGACGCCGCCAACATCAGGGCGCTTGCTGAGAGGGGTGAAAAACTCTCTGAAGAGCATGAACGGGCCCTCGCCGAGCATGAGAAGGCGGCATCTGATCTCACCGTTGCCAACGATGAACTCTCTGCGCTGACCGAACCCGTGGATACCGCCTCTTTGGATGACGCGATCACTTCTTATCGGTCCGACCTCGACGCAGCCAGACTTGAGGAATTGGAAACAGACATTGAGGCCTCTAAGAGAAATCTCGATCACGCGCTGGTGGGTCTGGCGCCCTGGAGCGGTACGCCTGAAGACTTAGACGGACTGACGCCTCCGTCCGCTTCCGATCTCGATGATGTCCAAGGCCGGCATGATAAACTGACGGCTGATCTTGAACGATTTGAGTCTGAGCGCCGCAATCTCAACCGGAGTATCGAAAGCGACACTGCGCAACTTGATGAAATAGAGACCGATCCGGAAATCGTTTCAGACGATGCGGCTGCCAAGCTGTTGAAGGTGCGGGACGGTCTTTGGTCCGATCATCGCCGCGCCATTGAGCAGGGTGTCGTCAATGAGATTCAAGTCAGCGCGATCGCTTTTGAAGCCGCCATGGGCAAAAACGATGTCGCCGTAGCAAAGCGCATGGCGCACGCTTCGCAGATCGGACAAATCAAAGAACGCCGGCTCAAGCAAAAGGGCGCGATCGCTGAACGCGAGGCCGTCGATAAAGCGATTGAAGAAGTGACTGATCAACTGACGGCCTTGGACGACGAGCTTGCGCGACTCGCCGAAACTACGGGTCTGCCAGAGTCGATCAGCGCCTCGGCTTTTATGGCGTGGCGCGCAGCGTGGGAAGACGCACAACAGGCATTGACGACTTATCAGGACCGTTGCGCCGCGTTCGAGAAAAAGCAAAAACGCTTCAAGACCGCCGCTTCCGCACTCAGAAAAGAACTGAACTCCGTTGGTGTGGAGCATTCAGGCGCCGACGAAACGGTTCTGGCTGCAGCCCTTAGAACACTGGATAATCTGCGCAAGAGCGCCGAAGCGTACAGGATTGCGAAGGCCGAACATGACACATTGGCGAAACAGCAAGTTCGACGCGCCGAAACGGTTGAAAAGGCAAAGACATCTTCTGATGAATGGGAAAAGGAGTGGGACCGCACACTCAACGCATTCTCGTTTGCGCAAGGTCTTCCGGCCGCGATCAAGGCGAGGCTGGACGATCTCGCCAGTCTTTCCACCATTCTGGATGAAAGAAATAAATTAGCGCGCCGTGTTGCGCTGATGGAAACGAGTAAAACAAATTTCGCGGACGCCCTCGTCCAGCTTTCCTCAGATACCGGGATTGGAGATAGGAACGCGCCTGCGTTTGATTTGCTCGATACACTGAAATCTGAAGCAAAAGCCCTGGACGTAAGGACTGCACAGAGGCTGAAGCTTTCCAAGCAGGTCGATGAGAACAAGGAAGAATTGGAGGAGACGGTTCGCAAACTCGCCGCGCTTGACAAAGAGGCAGTTGCGCTTTGCGAGCGGTCGAAAGCGGCAGACATCCCGCACTGTATCGAGACACTTAATTCGGCGACCGCAGCGAGAACGCTTGCTGACGAGATTGGCGAGCGCCGCCGGCGATTGTCCAATCTCCTCGCCACCGATTCCGAAACCGAATGGTCGCAGATGCTAGCGCCGCTGCTGGACTCGATGGACGCGCTGGCCACGGCAGAAGCGGAGCTAAGAGGCGATCAGACACAAATTGAGATTGAAGAGACCCGCGTGCGGGAGCTTTATTCGGAGTGGAAAGCCGCCGAGCGGGCGCAGGACGGTGTCAACGATAATGAGTCGGCTGCGCGACTTCAGCAGGACAGGGCGACGCTTCTTGCTGAGATCGAACAAGGCGCGCGTCACTATATCAGCTTGAAAGCAGGCGCTTTGATCGTGGACGAAGCGGTTCGGCTTTTCAGGGATCAGCACAGGGGCGCCATGTTGAAGGCCGCCAGTGAGGCGTTTTCAAAGATAACCCGTGGGCGGTATCCGAGACTGGTCACAGTGACCGCGGACGACCGGGAGACACTGGTCGCTGAACGCGATGACAAGACAACGCTTTCAGCAGACAAGCTATCCACGGGCACGCGGGCGCAGCTGTACCTGGCCCTTCGAATCGCTGGCCACGCCGAATATGCGAAGTCTCAGACGCCGCTGCCGTTCATTGCAGACGACATCCTCGAAGCGTTCGATAATCACCGTGCGAAGGAAACGCTGACGCTCTTGTCCAGCATGGCGGAGTCCGGTCAGGTCATATACCTCACGCATCATGAGCATCTGGTCGATATGGCCCGCACTGTCGCGTCTGATCGCTGCAAGATCCACAGATTGAACTCGAAGGCCACCGGTGAAGCGTTGGCGGCCGAGTAACGCCCAGCACTCTATCGCGGCCTTACCAGGAGTCGTCGCATAGTCTCGACGTGACTGCGTCCAGCTTGCCGAGTGTCCAGCCTCGGTCTGCCGCGACGCACATGAGCTCGTACAGGAACAGCGTGTTCTTGTTCAGCTTGGCGACACCGCCGCAGAGTGCGCGCGCCTCTGTCTTTGCAGACTCCAATTCCCCATCAGCAACGTCGGAGAAAATCGATCCCTGGATATCGTTGTGCCAAACGGCCATTTTCGACCCAACAAAATCAGTATCCGGGAAATCAGATAGTCCGTCTTCGCCCGCCCATTTGAACAGGGCGTTGTTTAAGGCCTTATGGTCTTCGCGAGCGCCTTCCTTGCAGTTGCTGTCCCCATCGAATATCAGGAAAGTAGGGATTTCCATTGCCTCTGCTAACAGGCAGCACCGCAGTAGGTCCGACTTCCCATTGACCGGCACGATCGAAACGCCGCGTCGGCGAAACTCCTTTTCGAGCCCGGTTGCATAAATCCACGCTGTGAGGACGACCTGATCTTCGATGCCTTCAACGAGGACAAGCTTGTCTGTGAAAAGCATCTCACTCAGCGCTGGTTGTAACGTTGTGTCGAGACGCGCCCGCAGACCCTTGGGAGGCTGCGGGGCCTTTCCTACTATCTCCGCTTCGCGATCCGCCAGTTGCTGGTAGACGGCGGCGCAGCTGTAGGCTTGGTCAGCCGCGTTTCGTCGGATCGCCCGGACGTTTTCGAAACCACGACCAGAGACGAAGTATGGGCTATGCGTCGCCGCCAAGACCTGTGCGTTGCCATCCGAGAGCTGCTGTAGGACATGGGCGAGGTGTTTCGCCTGAGGCGGATGCTGATAAAGTTCAGGCTCTTCAATCCCCAGGACGAGCGTTGAAATGTTCTTGTCTCCGAGCGTCGCCAGCTCCTGCAAGAGGCTGATAAGATAAGAGCGCTGCAGGCCATGACCGATGCGCGCCAAGCTGCCTTCGAAGCCTTGCTCGCCCGTTTTCAGGCGCGCGGCCGGCTCTTCGATTTTGAACTTTGCAGGATCCTGATACCAGGCGATTGAGACCGTGGCGCGCGGATTGCCCCAGTCTTGCAGGCGTTCTTGCAGGGACGAGGACAGCTCGCTCAGAGCGCCATTCTCCGCTTCGATCAGTTTTTGGTACTGGGCCAAAGTCGAATTTCGTAAATCCTCAATCTGATCGCCGAATTCGACTTTGGACCGAACCGCTCGATCAAGCAGCTTGGAGAAGGCGGTATTCTTGCTCTCCAATTCCTCGGTCGCCGCGTCCTTCACGGCGGGCACGTAGACCCATTGAATGTGTTTCTCCAGAAGATTAGCGCCTTTCGAAAATCCGTAGAATTGCGATTCGCTCTCCAGTTCTTCGCAGAGGTCGGGATGGCTTTGTTCAAAACTGTTAAGCGCTTCCTGCCCGGCCGCCGCGCTCGACCATTTCGGCAGTTCGGTGAATGAGCCTGAGAGGTCTTCATAAACCGCTTTCTTGTCTTTCGCGCTTTGGGCTTCGAAGAACGGCCTGAACTTTCCGATCCCCATACGCGATCCGTACTGCCGAATGCCGGCGCCACTTTCCGAGAATTCAGCACGCGCTGTAACGATCAGCTTATTGCCGCGCACATAGTGCTTAAAATCTTCCCGGGCTTCGTCGGAAAGATCGCCAAACGTGACCTTGATTTCGATCGGTTCGGACGTGTCCTTTTGAAAGAAGTCTTCATCTGCCAGATTCCTGACGTCGGTCGCGTTTCCATCCTGATAGCCGAAAAAGACGTTCAGCGCGGCCAAAACTGTGGACTTACCAACGCCATTGGCCCCGACCAAGCAGGTATAGTCGTCAAAATGGATCGTGCAGTCTTTGAACGCGCGAAAGTTTTTAATGCCGACGCTTTCAATTCTCATCTGGCCGAGTCCTTCGCCAACATCTTTGACCGCATTACGCTCTTCTCGCCAGATTCAGATTGTATTGGAATGAGGTCAAACGAAGTAATTTCATTTGGCTTTTTATACTCGCAGTATTTCTTTGTAAGAGAATTCACTTCACGCTTCGCTTTGACAGATTAATCTCGCTCAGAAATGCTCAACGAGGTGTTTTTGAACCTCGGCTATGCGGATGCCGAGAGGCGATCTCACCGCTTTCGAACATTAGAGTGCAGATTGTTTGAACGGTCAAAGACCCATTTATCGTGCAATTTTAGGGGCAATTTGTAATCTCATTGTGTCTGCTTCTGACGAATCGGCCATCCCCGCTGACGACAACTTCTGCGATGAGAGTGTCACAACTGACCACTTAGAACTCCCCAGAAGTCCCCTCGCAATTCCAAGCCGGAATGGCATTATTGCGCCTCGCAGTGGCGGAGGAAACAAACCATTACCCCCACAAAATTTCTTCTCGGTCAGTTTATTCTGACGCTTTTGCTGATCACCTGTTCGGTGTGGGTGGCGACGCAATGGGTGGCAGGCGTTTTGGATCATCAGCCACGTTTGGGTGGTCCATGGTTCGAGCTTGCGGGTCAGCCTGTCTACAAGCCGTGGCGGCTATTCCAGTGGTGGTATGCCTATGATGCTTATGCTCCGGACGTGTTTGCGCGTGCAGGTTTGATTGCCTCGCTCGGTGGGATTGCCGGCATCGTGATGGCGATCATCGCGTCGCTGTGGCGGGCAAGACGTGAGAAGAATGCGACGACTTATGGCTCGGCGCGCTGGTCATCGGTTCGGGATGTTCGGCGATCTGGTCTGCTTGGTTCGTCAGGTGTGGTGCTCGGACGGTTCAAAGGCCGGTATGTTCGACATGCAGGCGCCGAGCATGTCATGGCCTTTGCGCCGACCCGGTCCGGCAAGGGTGTCGGGTTGGTTATCCCTACCCTTCTTTCCTGGACAGGCAATGCGATCATTCATGACATCAAGGGAGAGAACTGGGCACTGACGTCGAAGTGGCGATCGGACTTCTCTCAATGCGTTCGCTTCGATCCGACGGATTTGTCGAGTTCGCGGTTCAACCCATTGCTTGAAGTGCGGCTTGGTGTGCATGAGGTCCGCGACGCGCAGAATGTGGCGGACATACTCGTCGATCCGGATGGCTCCCTCGAGCGGCGAAGCCATTGGGACAAGACAGCTCACTCTCTGCTGGTCGGTGCCATCCTGCATGTTCTTTACGCCGAAGATGACAAATCACTCGCGGGCGTCGCGACGCTGCTCTCTGATCCGGCCCGGCCGATCGATGACACGCTGGAGCGCATGCTTGAAGCGAACCATCTGGGGAGCCGTGACCGGCCATTGACGCATCCAGTTGTGGCGGAAGCGGCGCGTGAGCTCCTGAACAAGTCGGAGAATGAAAAGTCGTCGGTCGTGTCGACGGCGATTTCATTCTTGGGGCTCTACCGCGATCCGGTCGTCCAGCGCGCAACTTCCGGCTCGGACTGGAAGATCGAGGACCTGTTTCGCGGCGAAAGTCCTGCGTCCTTGTATCTGGTGGTTCCGCCGTCTGACCTGTCACGGACGAAGCCGTTGATGCGGTTGATCCTCAATCAGATTGCACGGCGGCTTTGCGAAGAGCTTCCAGATGGACAAAACTGCCGGCAGACGCTGCTGATGCTCGATGAATTTCCTGCGCTCGGGCGGCTCGACTTCTTCGAGAGTTCGCTCGCCTTCATGGCAGGCTACGGCATTCGAGCTTTTCTGATCGCTCAGTCTCTGAACCAGGTCGAGAAGGCCTATGGGCAGAACAATTCAATTCTCGACAATTGCCATGTCCGGATTGCATTCGCGACGAATGACGAGCGCACGGCCAAGCGTATTTCCGACATGCTCGGCACTACAACGGAGCAGCGAAACCAGAAGAATTATACCGGGCACCGGCTCGCGCCCTGGCTCAGCCATGTCATGGTCTCCCAGCAGGAAACCCAACGGCCGCTGCTCACACCCGGCGAGGTGATGCAGATGCCGGCGGATGACGCACTGATCTTTCTGGCCAGCCATCCGCCGATCCGGGCGAAGAAGCTCCGCTACTATGAAGATCGCAACTTCACAGAGCGGGTGGGCGCATTGCCGATTGCCGCTGCCGGCGGGGATACATCGCGATCTGGCGGTTATCACCAATCTGGACCATCGCCCTCGGACGGTAATTCCGGCGGGCTGGCGCGAGCGGTGGGACCGGACATCGGCAATGAGGATGAGATCTCGCAGGATATTGCGAGTGAGGAAGAGCGCGCGCCGCAACAGCGGGGCGGCATACAGGACCAGATCGCGCGCTACTACCTTCAAGTTCAGGAAAATGGCGGACGGGAGCTTTAGGAGATGGCGCGCAATCCAAGGCTTCATATCCGCGTTTCCGAGACGAACCATCGCAAGGTGAAGCAGTTCTCTGCCGAACATGGTGTCCATGTCGGCAGCCTGATCGACGAGGCACTGACGCTACTGTTCACGCCGCCTGAAGACCGGCCCGATGCGGCGATCATCCAGCGGCTGGAACGGATCGAAGACCAGATCGAGAAGTTAGAGACAGGCACCGCCTTTCAAACGGACCTTCTAATCGAGTTCATATTCGAATGGTTGCGGCAGCGGCCTGGCAAGAGCCCGTTCGAGACGCCGGCGGATGCGGCGCGCGCAAGAATTGAGTTGGAAGCGCTGACGAAGCGCGTCGTCGAGCGCTCCAACCCGCACATCTGGAATTAGGATGCATGCCTCCTCGAAGCACTGAACTGCATGGTCTAGGCGCTCACTTGCCTCAGAATACGAAAGACAATCTTTCCGAACGTCGAAAACTGTTCCGAGTCGGTACCTTCTCTTAGCTTCAGCGGGATCATGTCGCGGAATTCAGTTTCGTCTTGCGGCAAGTGCGCCAGAAGCGTCTCAAGCATGACTTTTCGAAGCAAACCGCGTTCAGGCGGAACTTCGGGCATGCTTGGCTTAATCGTGTCCTCGCGCAGCCGGATCAAAACGTCTCGGGCTTCACTTCGTGACATTCGCCGATCCTGAGCCGGCGCCTCTTCGAGCACCGTATCGTCTGGGTCGAGATACTCCGAATCTTCTTCTTGCTCCGCACCATCCTGATAGGAGATGTCTTCTTCCACAGATGGAGGTGACCGGCGCTCGGGCGACATCGGTCTTTGTCTTTGAGCAATCCTGCGGGCTTTTTCGTCCTCGATCGCATCAATTATCCGGGAGAGCTCCCGGCCCGGCTCCTGGAACCAATCGGTCGACCAGATGCGCTCAATTCTCCAGCCTAGGCCCTCTAATATATCCTGGCGGAGCCTATCCCGGTCACGGGCCGATTTACTCGAATGATAGCTCGCTCCGTCACATTCAATGCCGATCAAATAAGTCTGTGGTGCCTCAGGGTCTTTCACAGCCAGATCCAGGAAAAATCCATCCACTCCTAGCTGTGCGACGACCTCATAACCCTTTAGACGCAGCGCCTCAGCAACCGCTATCTCAAAATCACTGTCAGGTTCCCGGCCACTTCCCACGGGCACGACCCTGCCAGGCAGGATGCCGGTTTCCGAATATTCGAGGAAGCCGCTCAATGCCTTGACGCCAAGCTTTGAGCTTTCACCCACAAGCACCTCGGATGCCTTCATCGAAGAGAAGACAATCATGCGTTCTCGTGCCCTGCTGAAAAGGACGTTTAGTCTGCGATGGCCGTGTTCGAGATTGATCGGGCCGAAGCGCTGATAGACCTTCCCGGTCTCAGGACTCGGCCCGTAGGTCATGGACAACAACACCACATCGCGCTCATCCCCCTGCACATTCTCCAAGTTCTTTACGTCGAACGGCTCTCCCCTGCTGGAATCCTCTTCAGCTCTGACAATGGAAACGTCGTTTCGGGTCTGCTCGTCGATGTACTGTCTGATCCGGTCTCGCTGGGCTGAATTCATCGCAACGACGATCAATGACTGCTCGGGGCGGGCTCGCATGTGTTGTATCGCGGCCTTCGCCACTGTGCGCGCTTCTTCATCATTTACGCCGCGGTCGAACCTGCCCGTGGGTACGTAATTGAAGTCTATTCCCAAACGATCACCTGTATTGTTTGGCGTGGGATAGACGATCAGTTTGTTGTCGTAGAACCACGAGTTTGAGAACGCGATGAGGCTCTCGTGCCGCGACCGATAATGCCATCGAAGCATGCGGCTATCGAACTTTGACGCAGCAAGAGAGAGGATACTCTCTTCCTTCTCGCCTACAACTTCCTCGTCGTAGTCTTCGGTTCCGTCGCCCTCCAGACCGATCTTGTTGAAGAAATTCGTGGGCGGCAATTGCTTGTCATCCCCAACGACAACCAACTGCTTTCCTCTCGCCACCGCAGACAAGGCATCCTCGGGGCGCATCTGCGAGGCTTCATCCATTATGACAACGTCAAACTGAAGGCCGCCGGGTTTCAGGTATTGAGCAACTGAAAGCGGGCCCATCATGAAACACGGCTTCAGTGCCTGAATTGCATTTCCGGACCTGTCCATCAAATTGCGAATGGACATCCGAGGCCGCTGTAGACCCCACTGATGCGACAACAGAGCCATTTCGGTGAGATCGCCAACCCGCGCCGACGATCTACCCGGAGGTGGTCGCCTGCTATGTGCCTTGGCTGCGATTTCTGACCGCCTCGCCTCCATAATGCTCTCGTCAAGCGCACGAAAGATCTTCCGCTCCTGGTCCCTCTCGCTTCCGTTCTTTTCATGCAGCGGCGGAGAGGCCTTGAATACCGCTTGAGCCGAGCTGCGATAGGCGCAGTATCGCCAAACACCTGCGAGATCTTCAAAGAGCGGATAGCCTTCTTCAGCAGCTCGTATGAGCGGTGCTGTTGCGGCATCCAGAGCTGCCTTCCGATACCGAGCATAGCGAATCCAGGTTGGCAGATTATCGAGACGATTTAGCTGGCGGTGCACCCTCGCCATCTCATCTTCTATTGAAAGCCAGTCTGCGTCGGTGTTCCGCCCGAGTGTTGTGTCAACAGAGTGCCGCGCACGAACTAATCCGTTTGCAGCCTCGCCGGTCTTTTGAATTATCTCAATCGCAGCTTCAGGCGTACCGCCTTCTTCAGCCGTCAATAGCGGTCGAAATTCATCAGGAGCGAAGGCGTAAACCAATCCAGTCCAGAAGTCAGATTGATAGCTTTCCATAACGGAGCTACCGCCGAGATCCGTTGCCCATTGAAGCTCCGCCTTAGGCGAATTCAGCTCTATGCTGGCAACACGCTCTATCGAACGGAAGTCTTGCGAAAGAAGCCAGTCTGCGAGCCTGTCTGCTTCTGCATCTCCCGAAAGCGCCTTTCTTGCACGTCGTCTCCAGCTGACGATTTCGTCGAGAACGGCAAACTCAGTATCTATGCCATCGAAGAGCTGGTCGAATAGACGCTTTCCCGCCTTGTCCGTTGCCAAGGCCTCCCTCCGTTGCAGCAGGCCAGCCAATTCGGCTAAGCGAAGTGCCCAGACATCCGGCTTCTCTGACGAAAAGTTTCCTCCAAGAGACACGATGGCGGATTTGGCTTCCTTCCAGGACTTCGAAAAGAAGCGCGCAATCGGGGAAATTGTAGCAAGGTTTGAACTGTGCAAAAGAAGGTCGGCGTCACCGATATGGGATGTTCGCGCACGAAGGAGATGCTCCTCGATGGCATCGAAGCCTGCGCTTAACTCCTCCGCTTCCGATCGAAGTCTTGCCAGCTGGACATCTGCATCCGGCTCATCCATTTCAGGCTTGCTGTAGTTTAGCCAGGCCATTGGCGCCGTCTTCCCGACTTCGCAGAGATCCACAATGCGGCGCAGCATCTTCCATGAAGGACTGACACGGAGCGAGAGGTGATCAGCGAGTGCGTCGAAGTCTTTCGTGGCACCCACTATTCGCGCTCTCGACGTGGTAACGATCTTGGTCGACTCCCACATATTCAGAACGCGTTCCGGACTGACCCCTTGCAGGCTCAATCCGTAGTCTGAGTCTAATTGAGCCAAGAGCCCGTCAAATTTTTTGAGTGCCGTGGCAAATGCGTTCAATTGGCCTTCAATGAGGGGCCTGTCGCTTTCTAGAAGGCTGAGGTTGCCCGCTCCATACCAAGGGCTGGCGCTGATCGGCTCGTCGGAGGAGACTTCTTTCGCCGTCTTGGCCAGATCCGTCAGCAAATCCTCTCGCGCTTCGATATCAATCGGGGTGTCCCTCAGCGTGCTGAGTCCCTTCGACACGAGTTCGGGCAAACGCAATCGGTCCACAGTTCTGGCGGTTTCACCGATTGTCAAAGTGTGTCGCCCGGCACCAAGCAGCAGATCAGCAACAGAGCTTCCAGCCGATGTGTTTGCGCTTACTGCTGTAACATAGTCGTTCAAGCTTTGTCGGACGTTCGCCGCCTTCTCCTTGAGCTTCGACAGATCACTCCTCACTCGCGGTTGGTGCGATTCAAAACGCGTCCGGAGCGCTTCCAGAAGCGCTTTCTTTTGCGTCTTGTGACTGTGGAGTTCGAGACAGTACGGGTCAAAACCAAGTCCCGATAGTCGTCGCTCCACGACCTGCAAGGCTGCCAGTTTCTCGGCAACAAACAAAACGGACTTGCCCTCGCTGACGAGCGCGGCAATCAAGTTTGTAATCGTTTGTGACTTTCCGGTCCCTGGAGGACCCTGAACCACCAGGTTCTTTCCTTCAAGAACCAGACGGATCGCTTCGAGCTGTGAGCTATCGGCGCGGTCAATGAGCGGGACTTCCATCTCCTGTGAAATGGTTTGTTCGGAGACTTCGTAACTTATCGCTCCTGTCGGAATTGCATCTTCCAACATTGCACCAAGCAAGGATCTAACGAGTTCGTTCTTCGCGAAAATCCCTCGACCGGGCCAATTTGAAGGATCGAGGTCATTATAAAGTAGCAGTCGCCCCAATTGCGAAATGAGGCTCAAGAATATCTGGCGCCGAACCACCCAATCACGGTTTTCCCCGATCGCTTCCTTGACGGCATCAAAATATTCCTCGAGTGCGGTTCCATCCTCATACTCGGGAAGAGAGATTCCGAAGTCGGCTTCAAGTTTCTGACGGAGTGCGAGATTGATCTGAACATCGTCGCCATTTGCTTGCAGCTTGTATGCTCTTGGCCCTCGCCGGACTTCAGGGCGAACAAGTTCCACTGGCAACAATATCAGCGGCGCAAGCTGCGTCTTACTTTCCGCGGTCTCTCGCCACTCAAGGAAGCCAAATCCCAAGAATAGCATGTTCGAGCCGGTTTCATTGATCGCGGATCTTGCGTCCTGCGCGAGCTTCCTGACGGCTGACTCCAGGGAGTCGTACCATTCCAGTGTCTGAAGTTTCTGGTCTCGATGGACTGACCTTCTACTCCCTTCCCCCGGATCAGAAGGAAGGTCGAATTCTGGAATAATGCCTTTGTGCTTCGCCCAATCCCTTTTCGGAATATCACGCCGCTTCGCTGCGCTGACATCTGATGCATCTTCGGTCAGCTCTTCACTCGTCAGCATGAACTCTTCGGGAGGCTTCGTAGCCGCTTCCCAATTATCGAGTTCTGCCTGAGTTGGCTCGGGAAGCGGGAGGAAGGAAAAGTTTCTTCCGTCAATCAGGGACGAAAACACCTGATCAGGGAGTTCGTCGATCAGTCGAAGCGTTCGTTTGGTGAATTTGAAGTTCAACAGCGGATTGCGAAGCGACAAATCGAGGAGCTTCAATCGCAACTTTTCGATCGTCGACGCAATCGTGGCGAGCTGGTCCGCGTTGGAATCTGATTGGGTTCTGCGGGCCTGGCTCGCCTCCATTTCGAATCCTCTGATAGCGGCAATGCAAAAAGTGCATTAGCACATCAGGAGCGCAATTATTCAACCACCCGATTTCAATCTAAAATGATCAGAACCTCTCGCTCTTTATCGCCGTTTCGAACTCTGCAGCATCTTCTTCTGACCTAAACATATAACGGGCGGTATGCTCGCCCTTCTCCAAATGGCTGTGTGAGCGCCATTCGGGGCCGATATGCGTGTTGAGCCAGGCGGCGATGATGTCGAGGCGCTTGCCCAGACCGAAGGGCGGGATTGGCAGTTCGACATGGTGCGGGAAGTCCCGCGCATCCTTTTCGGCCATGAGAACGGATTTGTAACGACCCATAGGCTTCTGCTTATTGTTTGCGTTTTGTTCTTTTTCGCTTTCCGGTTTGCTCTCAATCTCTGCAGCGCGATTTTCGGTGAGTTGCCCCTCTGCGTCCTCGTAGGTCCCGTAGGCGCCTTTCGTGTCCTCCAGCCCCAACTGGGCGGCGCCGTTTGATGCCTTGATGCTTGTCCCATCACCGATGAGGACCACGCCCTGCCATGTCTGCCCTGCCCCAGTCCAGCGAAACCGAGACCCGCCGCATGGCGATGCTCCGCACGGCTTTTGACGGTCCGGTGGGGGCGGCGCTGGCGGCGCCCGACACGATCGAGATACTCGCCAATCCCGACGGGTCGGTCTGGGTCGAGAAGGCAGGCTTTGGTTTGCGGCGGGCGGCGGAGACGCTTGGCCGCGCCGAACGCGAGCGGATCATCCGGCTGGTCGCCTCCTCTGTCGGGGAGGCCTGCGACCGGGCCTCACCCATTGTGTCGGCCGAACTGCCAGGCTCCGGCGAACGGTTCGAAGGCATCCTGCCGCCGGTGTCTGAAGCGCCCTGCTTTGCGATCCGCAAACCGGCCGGTCAGCCCATCGCGCTCGATACCTATGTCGAAACGGGTGCGCTTACGCCGGCGCTCTGTGTGGGGCTACGGCAGGCGCTGGAAGACCGACTCAATATCGTTGTTGCCGGCGGGACATCGTCGGGCAAGACGACCTTTGCCAATGCCTTGTTGTCCGAACCTGCTCTTTCAGAGGACCGGATCGTCATCCTGGAAGACACGCGCGAGCTTCGCTGTTCGGCCGAGGATGTGACGCAGCTCAGGACGCACCGGTCAGGCATCACGCTCCGCGATCTTGTCCGCTCGACCATGCGGCTCCGGCCGGACCGGATCATTGTCGGCGAGGTCCGCGGCGGCGAGGCGCTCGACCTCCTCAAGGCCTGGAATACCGGCCATCCGGGCGGCATCACGACGCTGCATGCAAACTCCGCCTCAGGCGCGCTCACCCGGCTCGAACAGCTGGTCGAGGAAGCGACGACCGCCCTTCCCCATGCCCTGATCGGCGAAGCGGTCGACGTGATCGTGTTCATGTCCCGCGCGAGCGGCTCGCGCCGCGTCGAGCAGGCGCTCCGCATTACCGGCTTTGACGGCACCGAATACCGGACTGAGCCGCTCGCCGCCCCCTTTCTCAACATCGTCAACTAAGGAGACCGACAGATGTTCTACGATCAGATCAAGGCCCTCAACCGATCGCTTCAGACCGGCGTGCTGCTGGCGTCGGTGAGTGTGTTGTCACTTCCAGCCCATGCCGCCGGCACCGGGATGCCGTGGGAAGGCCCGCTCGACCAGATTCTGCAATCGATCGAAGGACCGGTCGCCCGGATTGTGGCGGTCATCATCATCACGCTAACTGGCCTGACGCTCGCCTTCGGGGAGACATCCGGCGGGTTCCGCAAGCTGATCCAGATCGTGTTCGGCCTGTCCATCGCCTTTGCGGCCACGTCTTTCTTCCTGACCTTCTTCAGCTTCGGCGGCGGCGCGGTGCTCTGATGCTCGACGGCTACGAGATCCCCCTCCACCGCTCGCTCGCCGAACCCATCCTGATGGCAGGCGCGCCGCGCTCGGCCGCCATTGCCATCGGGACGATCGCGGCGGCTTTGGCGCTCGGTCTCAGGCTCTGGATACCGGGGCTTGTGGTCTGGGTGGCGGGACACTCGCTAGCCGTCCTCATGGCCCGGTCTGACCCCGACTTTCTCGCGGTCGCGATCCGGTCTGCCCGTCACAAGGAACATCTTTCATGCTGAACCTCTCCGAATACGCGGCAAAACCGGCACAACTCTCAGACTACCTCCCCTGGGCGTGCCTCGTCGCGCCGGGCGTCGTCCTCAACAAGGACGGCGCCTTCCAGACAAGCTTCCGCTATCGGGGTCCCGACCTTGAAAGCTCCACGGAAGCCGAACTCGTTGCAGTCACCGCACGGGTCAATAATGTGCTCCGCCGGTTCGGGTCCGGCTGGGCTTTGTTCTTCGAGGCGGTACGTGCGGAAGCTATTGCTCTGGAAGAGAGCTCTTTTGACTGCGCTGCCGCCTGGCTGATTGAGCAGGAGCTGCGCGCCGCCGCCGAGGAGACCGGCGCCCGGTTCGAGAGCGCCTATTATCTGACGCTGCTCTGGCTCCCGCCGGCCGATGCGACGGGACGGGCCGAGAAGGCGCTGATCGAGAGGCCTGGGAAGCGGGATGGCGAGGACTGGCGCAAGCGGCTGGAACATTTCCAGACGCGCGCGGCGCAGACGCTCGATCTCCTTTCAACCGCCCTGGATGAGATCCATCCGCTCTCGGATGCAGAGACGCTCACCTATCTACATGCCTGCATCTCGTCGAAACGGCATGCGGTGTCGGTGCCAGAACTGCCGGTTTTTCTGGACGCGGTGCTCGCGGATGAATGCTTTGCAGGCGGTCTGGAGCCGTGCATCGGCGAGGCACACCTTGCAACGCTGACTTTGCTTGGCTTTCCGGCCTCGACCCTGCCCGGCATGCTGGATGAGCTTAACCGGCTCGGCTTTTCCTATCGCTGGGCAACGCGCTATATCGCGATGGACAAGGCCGAGGCCGAAAAGCTCCTCGCGAAGAAGCGGCGGCACTGGTTTGCGAAGCGCAAATCCGTCGGCGCAGTCCTGCGGGAGACGCTGTTCAACGAGCAGGCCGCCCTGCTCGACAATGATGCCGACAACAAGGCCGCCGATGCCGATGCGGCGCTGCAGGAGCTCGGCTCGGACCTTGTCTCTTATGGCTATGTCACCACGACGCTGACGCTCATGGGCACTTCGCGCGAAGAGGTCGAGGAACGCACCCGCGCGGTCGAGCGGGTAATCAACGGGCGCGGGTTCACAACCATCCGCGAGACGCTGAACGCCGTCGAAGCCTGGCTTGGCTCCCTGCCGGGGCATGTCTATGCCAATGTCCGCCAGCCGATCCTGCACACACTGAACCTCGCTCACCTCGTGCCGATCTCTTCAGTCTGGGCAGGCGAGGCGTGGAATGACCATCTGTCGGACCGCGCGCTCATAGAAGCGCAAACGGAGGGCACGACGCCGTTCCGGCTGAACCTGCATGTCGGCGATGTCGGCCATGCGCTGATCATCGGGCCGACGGGATCCGGCAAGTCGGTGCTCCTGTCGCTGCTCGCGGCGCAATGGAAACGCTATGAGGGCGCGCAGGTCTTCTTCTTCGACAAGGGACGGTCGGCGCGGGCGGTGACATTGGCTTTGGGTGGCACCTGGCTGCCGCTGGCCGGCGATGAGCGTCCGGCCTTGCAGCCGCTTCGGGACATCAATACAGACCGCGGCGCGAGCTTTGCGGCCGACTGGTTGCTCGGCCTGATCGAAGCTGAGGGCGTGACCGTTACGCCAGACCTGAAGTCTGTCTTGTGGGACGCGGTGCGGTCGCTGGCTTCGGCGCCTGTTGCCGAACGCACGCTAACGGGGCTCAGCCTGATCCTGCAATCCGATACGCTGAAGGCGGCGCTGCACCCCTACACGCTGGAAGGCGCCTACGGGCATCTGCTCGATAGCGATTCAGAAGCCTGCGACCTCTCGTCGGTTGCCTGTTTCGAGATGGACGAGCTGATGCAGACCCCGTCTGCGGTCGCGCCGGTCATCACCTATCTCTTTCATCGGCTAGAGGACCGGTTCGATGGCCGCCCGACCCTGCTCATTCTCGATGAGGCCTGGCTCTTCCTGGATCATCCGGTCTTTGCCGCACGCCTCCGCGATTGGCTGAAGACGCTGCGCAAGAAGAATGTGGCGGTCGTGTTTGCGACCCAGTCGCTTGCCGACATTGAGGGGGCGTCGATTGCACCGGCCCTGATCGAATCCTGCCCGACACGGATCTTCCTGCCGAATGAGCGGGCGCTCGAGCCGACTGCCCAGGCGATCTATCGGCGGTTCGGACTCAATGACCGCCAGATCGACATTCTCGCCAAGGCCATCCCGAAGCGGGACTATTACTATACCTCGCCGCTTGGCTGCCGGCTCTTCGAGCTTGGCCTTGGTGAAGTCGCCCTCGCCTTCTGCGGGGCGGCATCACCTGCCGACCAGAAGCTCATGGATGGGCTACTCGAAGCCGACGCAGAAACGGGCTTCGCCCGCGGCTGGCTGCAGCTGAAACAGCTCGGCTGGGCAGCAGACCTGCTGGCCGGGCAGCCCGATGCAACCCTCCCACAAATCGCCGCTGAATAGGAGCCCCCAAATGAAAGCCCTTCTGTCTTCCGTCGCGCTTGTTGCCATTCCGCTGTCTGGCCTGATGGCCCCGCCCGCCTCGGCGCAGCTTGCTGTCTACGACCCGGCCAACCACGCCCAGAACATCCTGCAGGCCGTGCGAGCGCTTCAGGAAATCGATAACCAGGTTCGCCAGCTCACCCATGAGATCGACATGATCGAGAAAATGGCGCGGGATTTGGAAACCCTGCCTGTCGAAGTTGCCCGCGCCATCATTGCCGACCGCATCCGCCGCATCGGAGAACTCATGCGCGACGCCGAAGGGATTGGCTACGGCGTCGAGGAGGTCGAGGAGGAGTATGAGAACCTCTATCCTGAAACCTATGGCGACACACCGCCTCAGTCCGATGTACTTGTAGAGGATGCGCGCGCCCGCTGGCGCCAGTCGCGCAATGCCCACAAGCACACGCTCCTCATGGTCGCTGAGACCGTGCGCAACAATGCCGAGGATTCCGAGGCACTGACCGGCTTGGTGGATGAGAGCCAGACAGCCATCGGCAATCTCCAGGCCCTGCA
>Ga0114900_1000534_pt1 | contig 28441 bp, 44 predicted proteins | sample MalvireepMed_231_FD_89685 | JGI IMG/M metagenome (GOLD analysis project Ga0114900, IMG submission 89685) | Marine viral communities from the Global Malaspina Expedition - Malaspina viral metaG DeepMed_231 | ecosystem: Environmental > Aquatic > Marine > Oceanic | place: Mediterranean Sea...
CTAATAAGCAGGTTTGAGGCTACTGGAGACGTTGCGCCATTACAAACATACACTGATTACAAAGAGAATGGCATAACACCACAATTAAGAGAGGCTCGATATCGAAGGTATCTCCACACGTATGACCCAGAGGGGGCAAATGAAAAGATAAATAAAAGAAGAAGGCCATGGATATCGATTGATCCTAGAACAGGTAAACCCTCTGGCAAGGAGAAAGCACACTGGCGATTCCACGATAGTCAGTCGGAACTCTTGCAGAAGGAAGTGCCTATGCTTCCCGCCGCCGTAATCGATTAATGTCAGGAGAGTGGATGCAGTCTAGGAGCGACTCTGGCGGTGGATGGTAGCCACTTCTTATGCCTATTGATATTCTTGAAACTCTTGCCTCCCTCCAGGATGCCCCTGCGGCGGCAACCCGCTCACTGCCATCTTTAGGCAATGTCCCCATGGCACCGGTCGGCAGCCTCGCTCGCGCTGCGACTGTGAATGATCCGTCCGCTGCGATGGAACAGGCGACCATGGGAGAGGATGACCGTGGCATTCTGTCCACCATTGGTGGCGGTGCCATGAGTGGCCTGTCGGCTGTCAGCAATCTACTCGGATTGCCAGTGAGCATGGTGCTTGATTTGTTCGCTGGCGAGAATCCACTGGATCAATGGCTGACTCCAGCCTCCGAAGAGAACAGACTCTATGGAAGGGAGTTCCTGCGCAAGAAGAAGCTCATTGGCGAGGAAGATACCTGGGGGAACTTCATGGCAGGGATTGCCCTGGAGACGGCGGTTGACCCACTCACCTATCTGACCGGACCCCTAGCTCTTGCCGGGAAGTCGATGGGCCTGCTGAAAAAAGCAGACCTGATGACTGACATTAACAAGATGCTGCGTGCGAAAAATGTGACACGAGAGGGCGCGGACAAGATGGGCATCCGAGAAGCCATGATGACCATGACGCCAGATGATATAGTTAAGGAGATAGCCGCGACAACCCCCGACGCTACACAGAGATGGGAAGATGTATTGGGGGTGGCTGGGATGAAGGTAGACGACCCCATGTTCAAGAAGCCAGCTGCCGGGCTGATGGGCATAGGACTTCCGTTCCGGGAAGCGTCTGTCTCTTTCGGCACGGGAGCCAAATCTCAGAGAGTGGCTAAATTCTTAGACCGCACCGGCATGAAGTTTAAGGGCCTGCCAGTCGTCAGCAGGTTGAGGCCGCTCTTCGATAGAGACCTGCGAGATGTGCAGTCGGAACTCTTGCAGAAGCATGTGCCTCTGACAGAGGCTGATATTGACCGCCAGATCAGGAGCCTGCACAGAAGTGAAGCCAAGGATTTGCGGAGCCTATGGAAAGACCCCATCTTTGATATCAAGGGGACACCTGAACAGAAAGAGAGTGCTTTAGGGTTCAGCAGGGAAGTCTTTGAATATCTGGAGGAGGTTGGGGAAGAGACAGAGTGGAAAAACATTTCACCGCAAGTTGCAGAATATCGTGAGGCACTCGACAGACAGAAGGCTTCCTGGGCAAAGGAATTAGACGAAGTTCGGAGGGCAGGCGGCAAGGCAGCAAAGCTAGCCGACATGAATGTCGAGTATGCAACGCACCAGCGTCACCTGCTCGGACTAAAACATACCGAGTTAGGTGCAAGTCCGTTCGGGCGGAGGGCGAAAGCGGCAAAAGCCTTAAAGCTCGCAGATGTAGACAGTGTAGATCCATACGATATCAGGAGAGCAAATCCATTAAGGGACCATTATGGTGGCCAAGCGTTTCTCAATGATCTGAGCATAGACGGAGAAGTGAGTGGCCGGGCACACAAGATGGGATTTACTGTGGGAAGGAAAGGTCTGGAGCTAGGTGCAGCGGCGGATCAATGGGCGGCGCATATATTCCGAGAGTACAAGGACCGCATGATTGGCCCGAAGAAGTCGGCATGGGTGGATGACTTCCTGAAAAAAATAGAAGAGTTCGAGGACGCAGCCATAACGAAGGCAAAGGCCGATGGCAAGTTCAAGGACGTGACTGATCCAACCAGGGCTCAGCAACTTAGCCTTGCGGGGGCAGATGTATTCAAAGACAAGTTAGACGCTGTGGCGAAAGATTTCGATATGCCGGAGGGTGTTGATATAACGCCGGGTGAGCTGTACGACAAGTCGCTTAATCTCGGGCGATACATGGCCCACCTGGACCCAGGCCACGCCAAGCATCGCATCCCCATGTTCGAGACGAATCCATTTATCGGTGCCATCAGGCGTCGAGAGCAAATGATTAAGACAAAGGCGAATGTCAAATTAATCACCACGGCACTGGGGGACGAGTTGTATCGGACTCTCTCTCCTGTCGCGGGGGGGGCAGACGAACTGCTTCGGCCCGCCGGTCCTGGGGTCGTAAGAGATGTGCAGCTCGGCAAGTTTCTCGAAGGATTGAAATTAACGGGAGACGACAGTCCGGCTGCCGTCCTGAACGCCATACTAAAAGATCGCCCCGAGCTAGACTCAATACTTAGAGATCGTCTTGGCGATGATTTACTGCCAAAAGGTTTCATGGGTCAACCATACCAGTTCGACTTAAGCCCCGTGGAGGGTTTAACAAGTAAGGAAGCAAAGGCAGCGAGACTTGCAGATCGCGAGATGGCAAAGAAGCTGGCGGAAAAGATTAACGTCCCCATAGAGCTGGCGGAGGATCTGGGAAGATATCGCAGAGCCTTTGTGATGCCTGAGTCGATTGCTCCGTTCATGGCCGCGATGGATATGTTCTCCAATGTTTGGAAGACGGCTTTGACTGCCATGTGGCCAGCATTTCATAGTAGGAACTTCTACTCCGGCCAATTCCAGAATCACATTGCAGGTGCCGTTGATACAAGGTATGCCGCGATAGATCCACGTCGACACTTGCAGCCGATGTTCGATGCGCACAACATGGCTACAGGTCAGCTCGACAAGATAAAGGAGCTGCATGAGATCCCCGCTATCAAACGCTTGATTAAGGAGAGGGGCTTAGGAGACTCCGATGCGGCAGAGATCCTTCAGGAGCTGATATACTCCGAAAATGTTTTTGGCCCTCATACCACCTATGCCGGTGAAATCATGGGCATGGAGAAGGCTGGCCTAGAGAGGCACATGCCTGGGCTACAAGAGGAGAAAGGAATAAAGAGGACTTTATTCAGGCCACCCCCAGAGGGGGCTACTCGGTGGCAGCGAGCGAACCCACTGAATATGGCGGGCGTCGGCGGATCAACGGAAGATGTCAGTGACTGGGTGCGAGTGGGACGGAGTACGAGCGACTATATAGAACAGCTCAATCGTATTGCCCCGTTCGTATCCTATTTGAGGCAGGGGTATGCCCCCCGAGCGGCAGCCAAGAGAGTGGCCCGCTTCCAGGTAGACTATGGAAATCTGACCGATTTCGAGAAGAATTTCGCACGCAGAGCTTTCCCGTTCTACTCTTTTACGAGGGGCATACTCCCCCAGACTCTTGAAGAGCTGATAACCAAGCCCGGTGGCACGCTCAGCAGGACGATCCAGGTAGCCGGGCGAGCCCACGACCCCGCTGCATTTACACCGCCCCACATTTCAGAGGGGATAGCTATCCCCTGGCCATTCCAGGAAGAGGGGGATGACCCTACATACGTCCGTGGCGTAGGGCTGATGCACGAGGATGCTCTCCAGTTCTTCTCGCTAGACCTGGGCGACACGATGCTGGAAATCATGTCACGTCTGAATCCCTTGATGAAGGGGCCATTGGAGTACGCCACTGGCCAGAGCTTCTTTATGCGTGATGAGAGTGGCGGGCGCAGGCTGGAGAAGATGGACCCCCAGCTGGAGCGGATCATCAGCAATGTCAGTCACATGGTCTCCGGCAAGGAGGGGGAGGAAGTTACCGGTGAGAGGTTCCGGCTCCCGTTTTCCAAGGAGATTGAAGTTGCAACTGGCATGACCCCCGCTTCCAGGCTGGTCGGGTCATTACGGAAGCTGACCGATGTGAGGCCGGAGGTAACTCTACCCAAGAAGATGCTGGACTTTTTAACTGGCGTCAAGGTTACGACCTTAAAGCCGTACTCCGTGGAGAACGAGATGCGTCGTCGGGCCAGGAAGTTAATGGACGAGATGGGAGCGCGTAAGTTTGAGAAGGTCTACTTCTCGAAGGAGGAGCTGGCAAAGATGTCACCCGAGAAGCGTGCCAAGGCGGAGGCTCTCATGGCGATCATGAACATGCTGTCATCTCGCGGTAAGGAGCGTGGCAAAATACGGAGAGGGGAAGTGGTGGAAGAGGGGCCAAGCATTGATGCATTCTCTGAGCTGGAGAACGTGCTGGGAGGGGCAGGCGCACTTGACTAGAAATAATGACGCAAGCTATACTTATTTTCAGTGCAGCACTAACCAATAGGAGCATAACACATGCCTAAAGACGCATCTGGGCCACCCCCTGGTGGCTGGAAAGAGCCAATTAAACGCCCTGGTCAGTCGACGCTTCCCAATAAGGCGGTGAAGAATGTCTCTGGCTCGGCAAAGAGTAACAATCCTGGCGAGAAGAAGTCCAGCTACTGACTACTCTGCCCCCTGCTTTTGGAACGGCAGGTGGCTTAGGACGTGGGAGATTTGCCAGCAGCAGTTACGAGCCCTTACTCTCTTGACTGCTTTATAGGTACGCGAACACTTAGGACATCATTTCTCCACTCCTCCCCTCTCTTGAAACCTGTCACGTTTTCAAGAGGGGGGTTTCTAGTTAAGGCTCTCGATATAATCTTTCGAGCCTAGTGTCATAACTGTTTCGTCCTGCTTGAGTGTTGCTATATCATCATCTCTTTTAATACCAATAGATGCGAAGGCAGCTATTGCATGCGGGACGTTCTTGGGCAGTCGGAACTCGTTCGAGTCCAGCCCGATGGAAGACATATACTTCTTGAATGGGGTTGAGGTCAGCAGGTTATGGTTCAGCCATTTGACGCCACACCGCACGATATCCTCCTCCTCTATATCTCGCAGTGAATCTCCTTCTATGATCAACGGCGTAGCGAAGATGCCATCTTCTGTAACCTGTTCTAATTCGTAGTCCTCGTCGTCCGTTCCTAACCATTTCAGCCCCATGAACAGCAACTGAATCCTGGCCATTTTCATTTCTCTTTTGCGGCAAAGCGTGTCGTAAATCATTATTAGCTTAGTCTTCTGGTGGGCCAAGTGAGCAGCGTCACGCCAGCACGCTGGCAGGCGGCCATGGCGGAGCGTATGTACTCCACCTCTCTGGGTTTGCCGCGAGTCAAGAGCATTAGAACAGGTTGGCGATTGGTGTGGATGGCATAATGCAGTGCCTGACCAATGCCGCTCTTCCAGCATTTGCACCATTCTACTTCTACCGCAGCCGTAGGTAGTAGTATATCGACGCGCGTCTGGTCCTCCAATCTGAACTCTGGCACGCCCGCCATCAGGTACGCTATGAACTTGCTCCAGACTACCTCGGAATCTGTTGGTAGTGGCCAGTTCACAGCCTACAACTTCTAATTGCAAAGGACAGTACGAGAATTATCAGGCTCACAGTGCCAAACAGAATGATAAACTCCGGCCATCCACCGTATTTGTTCATGGTGGCCTCCGTCCTATCACAAGGAATGCCGGGTGTTCGAGCTGGGTGGGAGATAATAGTCCGCTGGATCTTTATCTTCTAGTTCCACGCCAGCCAAACCGGCCCAGGTTTTGGTTTCCTTGAGCCAGAAGAGTTCCCAGCCTCCACCGGGGACTCGGCGGGCGCTCGACAGGAAATGGGCGAACATTGCATCCGCCAGTGCCGATCTCAGGGTTTCGATCTCCATGTTGGCACGGTGTAAATCGCGTTCCAACTGGGAAACTTGTTCTTCTGATTGCCATACCCTTTTGATTCGCCTGTAGAAGGACGAAACACCCTGAAACATCAACAGTTTTCCCTATTTCAAAGGGTCTTAAACTGAATCTCAGTTCGGCTTAACAGTGGTATAAGTAATTAATGGCTAATGACCATTCTATATTACTAATCACCAGCTACTAGCAGCACAAGAAAGGTGACAGATAAAAGGCAGGCCGTCCAGGCAGAGCGCTCAAACACTAAGATACTCTTACTTTAAAGTGTAATAAGTATAAGCGCAAACTTACCTAACGGGGGTTTAAGCACCAAACGAAAATAAGTTGTGACGGACTCCGCAATCTAATCCCACTTGGTGGGAGGCGGGCGCGTTGTTGCATCGCTCCCGCCGGAGTGCTTGGCTTCCGCTTCCCTGTGTCCTTACTGGGGGAGGAGTAGAGTTTCCGCGAGGTTTAGATGGTAGGTTTTGACCGGTTCGGTCTCGCCTGTCAAGCCCCCTGGTCAGGTCTGGTATCCCTGCCGAGCATGGTGGACTTGGTGAGCCCCAGCTTTTGGGATTCTGTTTTACGCTTTTTGTATCGGCGCTTTTTCGTCTTCTCTCTTTCCCTCTTCCACCGGTCGCTCTGGTTGCCAGCGGATGCGAGGTGGGATGGTTTCTTTTTTTCGCGGGTCATTTCCATAGCTCCTTAGGGGTTGCAGTCGTGTTAAATACAAGTGTACACGGTGGGCGAGGTGGGTCAAGACGCGGTTTTATGGCTTGCGACCGGGTGCGACTCGGTGCGGCCAGATAGTAGTCTTGACTTCAGGGAGTGAGTCGGTATCGTTTTGTGATGCCGGTCGAGATTGCCAAGTGGAAAGAGGGGGAAGCGCCGGGTGCTGGTTTCTACGAGGAGGTTCCGTTCGAAGTGTATTGTAGCTGGCCGTATCTGAATCATTCGGTCCTGAAGCAGATCCACCGGTCCCCCGCCCATGCCCGGCTGACCATGGACAAGGTAACCGAAACGTCCGAGTATCAGGCCATTGGGCAGGTGTTGCACACCGCCATCCTGGAACCGCATGAGGTGGGGGCTCGCTACGCCATCATCCCGGAGGAAGAGATCCTGGCTGGCCTTCAGGACTACGCTCGCCCACGATCTAGTAAGAAGTACCGCAGTGCCGTGAAGAAGTTTTCCCAGTTAAACGAGGGAAAAATGCTTGTCAGTGACGAGGACTTCTCTCAGATAGTCATGCTCTCTGAGGCTGTGATCGACTTGGGATTGATGAATGACCGCTACTACCGCAACGAACTCTCCATGGTGTGGCGGGAGGAAGAGTCTGGCATCTGGTGCAAGGGCCGGATAGATCGTTTGGTGATGGATGACAAGGACAATCCCATCAAACTGGTAGACATCAAGAAGCATGATGACGGGCAGGATTTTTCGCGAGCTATCCGCCGTTACAAGTACCATAGCCAGCTCGCATTTTACCAGTCAGGCGTGTATAATTTGACCGGGCATATGCCAGATGCGCACATCATGAAGGTGGAGACTCGCCCTCCATTTGTGATTCACGCGGCACCCCTTGCTCCCAGGGCTATTCAGCTCGGATGGGAACTGAACAGGTATGGCATGAGGCTCTTGATGGAGTGCCAGGAGAGTGGCGAATGGCCCGGACCCGAGTGCCCTGACGTGTGGGATTTACCCGATTCTAGTTACGAATAACCCTCAAGGAGACTGCGCATGCCCGCCGCCAAGTCGTCGAAGAGCCTAGCCCAGCGAATCTTAGCCGTGACGAATGATCTCGGTGCCGTAGGAAAAAAGGGACAGATGCGTGGAGGTGGTGGGAATTATGGATTCCACCGTATCGATGACATCGAAGATGCACTGCGTGGTTTGCTGGTGCGGCACGGGGTGGCAGTCTACCCCAGCATAGTAGATCACGCGATTGAGTGCAGCGTGGTGCGAGAGCGTGCGCAGTACTCGACCGAATGTACAGTTGATGTGACCCTGGTCAACGCCGACAATCCAGACGACCGGCAGACCCTCAGGGGTTATGGCCAGGGGCTGGACTTCTCGGACAAGGGTCCGGGCAAAGCCATGAGCTATGCCATCAAATCCCTCTATCTATTCCTCTTCCACCTGAAGGGTCAGCCGGACAACGAGGACCATGACATCCAGAGAGGCCACCAGAGCGTCTCTAACGCACGATCTCCAGGTTCAGGGTCACCTGGGTCGGACAACGGGAATGTGGCCTCAAATGGGTCGCTAGTGTCTGAAATCAACGATCTGAAGCGAAAGTACATACAGCTCTTCCCCCAGGCTAAGGCCGATAACTGGAAAGCCTACGTCTCAAGCTACCTGAATGAGGGTGGCGAGCGAGAGTTTGACGTATTGGACAGTCAGGAGTGGACCGCCAAGGATATATCCACCATCCGAAAACATCTAACCGAAACGAATGAAATCCGTGAGCCTGTCGACGTTAAGTGACATCCCCGATTATCATGGCACAAATCAATCCGCAGAAAACTCCACGGTCATGGTGCATAAGGAACTGCACCTGTGGCCGACGCAGAAGCAGCACATAATGATGACACATGAGGCTCTGCGGGTACACCAGAGGGTGGTATCCTCGGGGCCTACGGCTTGTGGCAAGCGGTACATGGCCGTCTGGTGGTGCCAGAGGGTAGCCGAGAAGGGTCGGCGTGTACTTGTTGTGACGGATCGCTTGGCCTTAATTGCCCAGATGTGCGAGGAGTTGCGGCGATTCGGCGTTCGCCATGGAGTTATTCAGGGGTCGACTCTCGCGGACGACGTGCCGTTGGTTCAGGTGGCCAGTATCCAGACGTTACGGAGCCGGGATTACAGGCAGTGGACATCGCCAGACTGGATCATAGTGGACGAGTGCCACAAGGAGCCCGCTGCCTATGCCAGCCTGTTCGAGATGTATCCCAAGGCGAAGGTGGTCGGTCTGACGGCGACACCGGTGGGGCCATCTGGCTCGACGCTGCTTGGCCTGTACGATCACTTGGTTATTGGGACCAGGAACGCAGACTTACTGGAGCAGAAGAGAGTCCTGTCGGTGACGACGCTTGCTCCTTCCGAGCCTAACATGAAAGGTGTCAAGGTCAGCAAGTATGAGTATACAAAGGATAGCCTTACGCATGTGGTGGAGAAATGCACTTCGTTTGGTGACGTATTTAAGGAATGGGAGCCATATCAAGACCGTCCGACAATTATTTTTGTCCCGGCCCTCCGGTATGGTCGCTGGCTGGCCCAGGAATTCAAAGACCGTGGGTACACAGCTGAGGCAATCGACTACACCACATCGGCTGAGGATCGCCAGGGCCTCTACGCTGATTTCAACTCGGGCAAGGTCCAGGCGCTGCTCTCTTATGATGTACTACGGGAGGGGTTCGACTGTGCTGCAAGTTGCGGAATCGATCTCCAGCCTAACCAGCAACTGCGGACCTTTGTGCAAAAGTGTGGTCGGGTTCGACGGCAGCGCGGGGTGGAAAGTCGGGCTGTGTGGATTGACATGGCGGGCAACTGCTACCGGCACCTCTTCCATCCAGACGACGACATTCCATGGAACGATGTAGTTGGTGACAGGACGACAGCGGAGGTAGTAGAGACTTACCGGTCGGCAGATCCCCTGGTGCGGTGTCGATATTGTGCAGCCCAGTGGCGTCGAAAGAAGGGGGAAGGGAAATTACTAGAGTGTAAGTCTTGCGGGAAGGAGCTGAAGCCTGCTGATCAGAAGGCCGTTCGCCGCATACGCATGGGGAATGGGAAGCTCAGGGAGGTCAAGCCGGGCCGCATGCGTAAGGAACGCAAGCACAAGAGTAATCAGAGCCGCTGGAATGCGGAAGTATATAGTGCGATCTACCGAAATAGCACATTAAAAAGTGCAAGGTATCTTTATTATAAGAAGTACGGTAACTGGCCTGGGTACGATCTTGACTACACTCCCACGAAGGGGAGTAACAGCTGGACCCGGAGGCCCAGGGAGGTGTATCCAAACTTCCCACGCAAGTAGTAATGATGATTGCCCATGGTGTTACACTTGGGGGGGTTATGGTTTTGGTTGCCGTGATTGTGTTGGCAGTCACGGTGGCTATTATCGGGCCTATGTACGGAGGCAGGAGGAAATAGGAGCATCGGATGCTGCGATTCCAGGGTGTGAAGCACTTGATAAGCTGGTTGGAGCGGTCCCCTGAGGGCCGGGAGTTACTGAGGGAGCAACTAGCGCGCATGGAGGCGCGCCCGGCTCCGAGAGTCTTGGCCGTTCAGCATGCCAATCGAACAGACCTGTATGCCAGCGAGCCCGTGAGGTTCCGGGTGGTGACCCAGGTCCACAGCACCGACCACGAGCTGGAGTCGGAGAGTCTACTGGAGAAGGAACTCCCGTCAGTCTACAGGGAGATGATAGTTCCCGGCAGGCCGACGAGCGATTACGGCGGCTACGTAGGTTCGGTTTCAAATCGCCGCCTGACGATTGGCGAATATGAATGGCAGAAGGTGTACAGGGGTATAGTGTCGGACGTGGAAGACTTTGGCAAGCGACTCAAGGAAGAGGACGATGCCGAAAAGACGAGCCACCACAACCCTGGCGATTGAGATCCTCGAAGGTCTCGGTTGCGTAGCTGATGTGGTAGAGAGGCGTGTTGGCCACCGCCTCACGAGGGACTTTCTTGGCTTTGGCGATGTGATTGCAGTGCCCCCCAAGGGGACAGGGGTGCTGGTCCTGCAAGTCACCTCCCCCTCTAATATCTCAGCCCGGCTTAAAAAAGTCTTGTCTCTCCATCGCAATGTGTTGCCAGTCATAGAGGCGCAGAACTGGGTGGAGATATGGGGTGTGACCCAGGAGGGGGGAATCTCTGCGCGTAGTATTTATATTGGAGACGACGGCAAACTCCAATATAAACATAGGAGTGAGTTTGTTTTGTTTCTGGCAGGGGAGTCGCATGAAGACCCCGATGCAATTTGTTGACGAGATGGAGATGCTGGAACAGTACAGCCGGGAGAACGACTGCACGCTGATCGAGTCAGGCTGTTGGATCATGGCCGAGATGCTGGACGAGTTGGGTTACGACGATGGAGTCTCGATGTTTCGTGATGCGGTGGGGATGTGAGGCGGCGGCGATGGGATCTGGATAGTCTCCGGGAGGAATATGATCAGCTGCTCTGGTCGACCCCCCACCCGTGGTGCTGGGCCTGTGGGCGTGACGAGCGTCAGTGTCCCAGGGATTGGTATGCGCCCTGGTACTTACAGCGAGCCCATCTCGGGCATGGCTCCGGGGTCATGCGCAGGCAGGAGGACCGGCGTGGGGTTAATATCCTATGTTCCAGGTGCCATATGTTGCACACTCCCTGCCAGATACGGGTGAATGGGGAGCTATACGAGCCTCTTACCAGCTCCAACATGCTATGGCTCAAGCAGTTATACGATTCAGACTACTTCGATATGGATTATTTAAGGTCGGTATTCATGCAGACCGTTCCATCTCCAGAAAGTTTGCCAGACTGGTATGAGCATGAGTACGCATTGGAGCGAGGTCGTAGGCCCTAGTATAATAAGTCTTTATGGCATAGGTAGAATGGGAAAGATGGGATAACGAAATGGGTGAGGATCGAGTTTCCGAGGTGTTGTCTGCCATCGAGAAGCAGGGTGAGCGGTCAGAGAGGCTCATCAGGGATCAGATGCAGGCCATCCAGGGTCTAGCGTCGGAGATACGAGACTTTGGGCAGCACATATCCGAGGCCCTTTCATCGAAAGGCACCCTTGTACAGTCGTCTAATGGCAATAACACATGGCCGATTCTGTTTGGCGTGGGAGCTTTGATGTTTGGTCTCATGTCTCCAGCTTACGTGATGGTGCGGGATCAATCAGAAGCAATATCCAAAATAGATGAGCGGATGCGTGTGGATGACGAGCGAGAACTCGAAGACGCTGCCCACCTTGCCAGTATTACGGCGAGCCTGCACCGGCACGAGACTGGGGATGGCAAACCGTGCCCAGACTAGGAGGCCAGGGTGGAGCTTTGTATCCATGGCAACAGGCACGAGGTCGAGCATGGCGACCTGTGCTATATAGAGTGGTCTGACCCGGCTGGATCGTCAAGGGATGGTCCGGGAGAAGTCACGACTCACTTTCTCAAGTCCAATCTTCAGTTCATTCGTCAGGTCGACGACTCCAAGCGGGGTGCGTATTTGCAGTTCGGCCATACGTATGACGAGGATGAGGGCTCCTGGTATGGGTGCGAGTCGATACCTCTCGGATGCATACTCACCCTCGCCGTAACGGGAGTTCAGCATGAAAGAGACGGCGAAGCGTCTGATTGATGGGCGTGGAGGTCTGAGGCAGATGCCTTGGGATTTGGATGGAGATGCCAAGCGTGAGTGGGATAAGATCCATTCGGCATGGCATGCCGGGAAACTGAAAACCTATGGAAGGGGAGAGCTTTTCGGGCTAGTGAAAGATATATGCGGGTTAACCTGCTGTGCCACTACGTTCTGGAAGGCGATGAGAGAGTCCCCTAAACAAGATGGCAAAAAAGACCAAGGCTGAATCGTTAATAGATCAGGCGGCACTAGAGAAAAAGATTGCGGATCTGGATTCTGATGCCAGGGTAAGGGTACTGAGGAAGCAGATTAACCTGCTGCGCAAGCAGTTGGATGAGCGATCAACAGGCCAGGAGTTAAACCGGGCTGCGTTTGAAGATGCGTATGGCTCCGACCTGGATGTGAAAGGAGATATTCTCGTGAAGGATATCTCCAAGTCGAATGTCCTGGAGACTGCCGTCGCCCACCTGAGTGATGTCCACTTCGCCAAGCTCACAGAGAGCTATGACATGGCGAAGGCGGAGGAGCGGGTGCGGAAGTACGCATCCAAGGTCATCGAATGCAGTGACGTGCGGGCCAAGTTCGCTCGGATCGGGGGCCTGCACGTGTATCTCGGGGGGGATATGGTCGAAGGGGATGGAGATATATTCCCCGGCCAGCCTCACGAGATGGAAACAGGTGTCCTTGAACAGGTGATTAAAAACGGGCCTGAGATAGTGGCAGACGCCGTTCTTACTTGGCTGAAACACTTCACCTATGTCAAAGTTGTAGGTGTCCCCGGAAACCATGGGCGTCTGGGGCGGCATAAGGATCCACGGTTTAACTATGACAGTGTTTTTTACGACACCTTGAAGAGGATAATCATCTACACTCTCAGCCCGAAGGATCGCAAACGTATTACGTTTGATCTGCCCTTTGACCGGCACGCTGATCATCAGTGGTATGCTGTCGATACGGTCGAGGGGTGGGGCAACATGCTGGTTCATGGGGACCAGATATCTGGTGGGTTTGCTGGGTTTCCCTGGTATGGCTTTGGTAAGAAGGTGGCAGGGTGGAGTGATCATAAGGTTATCGGTACTCCATGGCAGTATCTATATGCAGGTCACTTTCACACCATGGCGAAGTTTGTGATCAACTCGAAGATGGTCCTGGCCAACGGCACCACCGAGTCGAGCAACAGCTACGCCGCTCAGAACATGGCAGCCTCGGGAGATCCGGTGCAGCGTCTGACATTTTATACCCGCAAGCATGGGATGGTGTGTGACCAGCCAATCTACTTGGAGTCTCGGAGTCCAGTTTCATACTAGAATGTCAGGCCAGTGTCAGGCCGCCTGCCAGTATTAGTTTTATTAATGTATTAAAGGGGAGGTTATGGCACCCTAGGATGTCAGGCCAGTGTCAGGCCGCCTGCCAGTATTAGTTTTATTAATATATTAAAGGGGAAGTTATGGCACCAGCAGCTAAAAGTGTATTCTCATCACGGACTAATTGGTTTGCGCTGGCGGTGGCATTGATTCCATTGCTCGAAGTGGTGGCCAAGCAGCCCGTAGTCTCTGACAAATCCTGGATCTTCGTAGCCCTGGGCATAGCAATAGCGGCTCTGCGGAGCGTAACCCGAGGCCCCGTAAAGGCTTTGTAGTTGTTGACTGCGGCACGGCGGCTGGGTATAGTTGCAATATGCGCAAGACATATCTGACTTTTGCTATTGTGCTTGGCTTAGCGTTTGCGCTGCCTGTCTGCGGGCAGGATCTTCGCCGGTCCTACGAGTATACCTCCCCCAATTCTGCCACTCGCATCCAGCTCTATGAGGATCAGGTCTATAAGATCCGGGAGATGGTAGGCAGATCCTTGGTACGCATCTATGCTGGGGACTCACGTGGATCTGGCTGCTACATTGGCAAGAGCGGCGACGGAAGAGACTTGTTCTTGACGGCGAATCATGTGGTTGGTCGGCACCGTACTGGCCGTCTCCGTTTCTACCATGGCTACGAGTGCAACTATCACGTCCTGGGCGTGGACCGATCCTCTGATATTGCCCTGCTCCAGGGTGTAGACAGTGCGATAACCTGGGAGGGGTGTCAGGTATCCACCTCCGATCCTCGCATCGGTGATGCTGTTGTTGGGTACGGATATGGGGGGGACGAGCGAGTCGTGTGGATACCTGGGCTGGTGCAGCAATACAGCTATGCCACAGATCAGTCGGTACGCTGGATGGAGTTCGAGTACAACGCCCGTCCTGGCGACAGTGGCGGTCCTGTCTATAGCCCGGAAGGGGCACTGGTTGGAATCTTGTGGGGTGCCGAGCGTCCGGGGAACCCAGTTGGCGGGCACACGATGGCATCCATCGCCAGCCGGATCAGGAAATTTATACAGGCCGTTTGTCCTGGTGGACGGTGCCAGCCTCCCGCTAGGCCGACACCGCCCGGCGGTCGCCGGGGATCACGCCAGCCGGATATCATACCGAGGCCGGACAATCCACCGGACATACCCGAGCCACCAGATGTAGTGCCCGAGCTGACCGAACGAATAGAAGCTCTTGAAGGCAAGGTGCAGAATCTTAAGTCATGCGAGTGCGATCCATCTGCGGTTGTTAGCCAGGAGGACTTGCAGAATCTCAGGCTGCAATCCACCAAGGTGCTGGAGGAGATCGTTATAGAGCTGAAGAAGCAGATTGATAGTCATGGAGCAGGTGAGATAGATTACGAGAAATTATCGAATGAAGTCTCACGGCTTATTGCTAATCGGTTGTATGTCAAGATCCGTACCTTAGAAGATTGACGAGGACAGAATGGCAGTGGATATCCAAGAGTTGCTACTCGGTAGTCAGGCCGTCACGATTGATGGCATGGGGAAAATGTTTGCTCTCCATCAAGACCTCCAGCGTGGCGTTGCCTTGAACAAGTGGGACGAGCCAGGGCTGGTCGAGGCTCAGGCCGCCAAGGAGCTGGGTAAGGCTGGCGAGAACCCTCGCTACCAACCACAGACGACTCCGGCGGCTAATTAATAGGGGCTCGGTGGATGTCGAAGGAACTTTTTCTGTCGCTGGCTCAACGTCTAGAGACAGGCGAGTTGCGTCCCGACGACATTGACTGGGAATCTATTTTCATTGCGATGGCCTTGCGGCTCACGGCCCGGCAGGAGGTCTTCGCTAAGGAGTCCCTGTCTCCAGCTGCGCCGGTCGCCTCTAGTAGTCGGAGCATAGACACCCTCAGTGCTGCCGAGCGGGAGCGTGTGATAGCATCGATCTCCTCATTCATTCGGTCCCAGCCGGACTTGATCCCTGAGATAGAGATGTTCCTGGCAGAGCGGACAGAGGGAGGAGAGGAAGAGCCAGAACATGGGGACTAAGTACAGCCCGATTCTCAAGGATGTTCTCTCCAAGTCCTGCATCGACAAGGAGACTCTATACGGTGAATTCCTCAAGAGCGTTCGCCGCAAGGGGCGGGTGGAAGACCTAGCAATAGCCAAGGCACTGGATATCCCCATGGACGATGACGTGCAGATCAATCAGAGCAAGACGGGTATTACAGGCTGGCCTCTCGTTTCCCTTTTGTTAGGCGGCGGCGGTTTGTCGGCTTGGTTGATTTCTTCTTTGGCGTCTTCTCCACTTCCTTCGTTGGTTCCTTCTCCTTCTCAGGGTGTTGATTCTCCTGCGGTTCAGGTGGAGATGTTCTATCGCGACCCGGAGAAGGGGTTGATCCCGATACCGGGGGCAGCAGATCCTGCTGGCGGTGCTGTACCCTGAGCGCAGTATCCAGTGCCTGGAGGTGGATCTGGAGGTGCTTGTCTAGTCGGTCGCATACCTGCTCTTCCATGGCGGCGATTCGGCGTTCGGCATGTTCGAGCCGGTCGCATATTTCAGCCGTGCATCTCCATATGCATGAGACGGCTGCCCTGGATGGGAAGTCATACTCCATATTCTCCTGGCGCAGCGACTGCTCGGCAAAGTTTCTCATTTCGTCGGACTCAAGAGGCATAAAAAACATCCTTTCTTTCTGGCGGGTCTCACCTGGATCGGTTGCGTTCAAACCGGCTCACATGCTGGTTCATTACGCTCCGTATCAGCGCACTGATGGTCGTTTTCTTTTGGGCAGCAGCGAGGTGCCACTTGTTCCAGTCACCCAGGTCCACCCGGAATGTGCGTCGGATTAATGCGTCGGTCTTGATGGGCTTGAGTGCCATGTTAGTGCCTTTCTTTTTTAGGGGCTTTGCCATTTGCGGCATGTGAATGTATCAGACTGTCGCAGTCGTGGCACATCTTTAAGTCGCTAGACCTGCCAGTAGAGGTGGTGTTGCGATGGCCGCAGCTCCAGCAGTACCATTCATTAAGCCGGATATGCTTATCGAATCCCGATCCTTTCTGCTCGACGATGCCGTCGCTAATCATCGTCTCGATGTACCTGTTAATTATCAGCAAGCGGCCTTTCGCAACCTGGGTCGCGAAGGGTTCCGCCCGACGCGATTGCATTCGCCTCGCGAGAGTTTCGTCTCCTTTTTTGTGTGGGCCGCCGCCGTTTCTGAGGCAGTAGACGTTTGCTGCCTTTTCCGGTGGTATCGTGGTTTTGAAGGTGGCTACTAATTCGGAGATGTGATGCCAGCGGCGGTCCATGATGGACTCCCGCATCATATTGCGGGTGAGTGCGCTGATCCGTTTCGTTGGAGGGTTTCGTGTCTGGTGTTGACGTGTCATTGTTCACACTCTTTCTCTATTTATCTTCCTGGTTGTTCGCTTCGCCATTGTAGTTTTGTTTGGCGAGGCACTTGGCTTTCTCGATACCTTGATAGTCGCTGTATCCTCCTCAAACAGATGGTTCATGAGGGATCTCAGGCCCCACCATAGTTCTTGAAACCCTTGGCGGTCAGACGCCTTGGTAATCTTTAACTGTCGCAGCGTGTCGAAGCTCTTTCCCTTTCTCCCGGTCGTAATGAAGTGGGTGAGTGTGTTGATGTGTCGCCTTAATTTGCTGGCGTCGATCAGCTTGAACCCGGCTAGTCCCGACTTGGGGTTCTCGTCTGATAGCATCCCTTCCCATGACGTTAGTACTCGCAGCGAGCTTGACTCGTCTGGCTGGGAGGATACTTCCCGAACCATTGCACCAACTCTTGAGGTAGACATCGTATAGCGAGATGTTAGGTGGCCAGCCTTGCGAAAAATCTTTTCGTTGTGGTTGAGCTTGGCGAGTAACGCCAGCACAGATCGCGGGATGCTCGTGGAGTCGACTAGCATCTTGGCCAGCTTCTCCCGCGTGCCTTCCGCTTTCAGGGCGTGGTTTAGCCACGATTCCCGCAGACCAAACAGTTGTGCGGCTTGGCGCTGATCCATCCCGTACTTGTTGATCAGTACTTGTGCATGCTCTACGGCCTCCTCCTTGGACTGCCTGTCTCCCATCCATCGGTTGGCTGAGCGGATCAGGACTTCGCATACCTGATCGTCATTGCCATCGACGATGTAAGCGTCGACCTTGGTCCTCTCAGCTAAGATTGCAGCACCCACCCGGTGATTGCCTGACAGAATTAGATACTGGCCGTCCTTCTCCTTGGAACACAGAATTACCATGGGGAAGCGGTCGCCAGACTCCATGGCAATGGCGTACTCCATCGCCAGCTCCTCGTTGTAGCTGTCACTCAGCCGGGCATTATTCTTCCTCGACGCCTCGATATCGATCTGGCTGATAGGCACGCCCTTCGCGATCTTGTAGTTGGCGGACAGACCCTTGAGTTTCGACTCGACGATGCCATCGGATGTCCAGAGGCGGGTAGATCGGGTTGCCATCGTAGTAGTACTCCTTAGTGTTGGCTCCTGGGAGCCCGTGATTGGCCATGAATGAGTTGGGCTGGCAGCCCACATAGAACCTCATGGGTCATGGCAGTAGGTCTTCTCCGTATTCCCTTCCTGTGTCTTGCTCCAGCATCCAGTCCTCAAAGTCCTGGTGCAGTTCCTCCTCGTCTAGTCGTCGAGTGATCTCCTGTACAGCCTGGGCGATGTCGTTGATCTCCATGTCCTGGATCGATACGTCAACTCCGGTCTTCTTGCGGGTGACGTTCGCAAATGCCCCTTGCATCTGCATTTGCCACTGCACGATCTCCGTGAGCGAGTCCGATTGATGTGTTCCTTTTGCGGTGGTGATCATGTATCCCATGGTCTATCTCCTTCGGGCTGGTGGCTGATAGGGTAAATCATACGAATCGGTCAAGACCTGCCAAGACCTCTTTTTGTTTTTCTGCTGGTCTTCTGACAGGAACTGTTCCAGTGCATTAACTGCTGTCTCCTTCGCCATGATATCTTCATCCTTTTCGAAATTAAAACGGGTGGGTGGCGGAATCACCACAGCACGGGTTCCAATTCTTCACCCACGACGCGCGACACTTTTCGCGTCGTCGCTTCCACGGTCCTTTCCAATCGGCTCAATGCTAGGCCGGGACGCAAGGAAAATAGACAATCATCCTGATTTACGGCATGTCCTTCGCTGCGGGTGCCCCTGTGGGAGCAAACAAGTACACGTGAACGTCGGCCAGATTCACAAATGCCTGTTCAATCCGAGGTCGAACTTCATCCCAATTCAATCCGCCCAAGCCACAGCCAAGCGGTGGCACGGCGATCGATGTGATGCCTAGTCGCTCAACGTCTTCAACCAATGCCGCAAGACCCGCCTCAATATCCTCCATACGTGACTTCCCTCGCCAATGCCTCTTCGTTGGAAAGTTGATGATGTATTTGGGGCTGATCATTGAGTGAGTCGCGAAGATGAACATTCGTCCCGGCTCGAGTTCGCCAGCGTCGCAAGCCTTCTTATAGGCGTCGAAGTTTTCAGGAAATGCCTGCTTAAACTGGAGCGCAATGCCCTTGCCCATGAATCCCACGCAGTTCACGGTGTTCACCAATGCGTCGGCTTCGACGTCGAGCAAATTGCCTGACGAAATGTCTATCATGAGAATCCCTCCAGATCGTTGGCGGGTTTCCCCTCGATCGTTGGGCCGAAAAACGCATGTGCATTGTCCGGGTGGACCCAACGCCCGCACGATGGACATCGCGCATTTTTTTCATGGGGTTTCATTAGATAGCTCATTTCTGGATATAGGAATCTCAACTTCACAGACGACAGTATAACATATCTGTCACGACGTGTCAAGACATCTTTTCCTTTCGTTCAGTTTTCATCTGGGAAGTCGCTAAGAAAATTATCTATCCATTGCAGGGGGTCTTCCGACGACAGGTAGGCTGTCCAGTACATCGTTGCCTCTCCCCCCGTGTTCAGGGATTCCTGGAACATGGCGTCTTCCATCTCTTCGACCGTTGATCCCATCTTGTCCAGGAGCTTGAGCCTCTCGCGAAGGGACTCGATGGAGTCGGCTCCGTGCTTAGAATCATTCGTCATTATTCTGTCCTCCATTGATTGTCTAGTGGTCCTAGTTTTCTTCCTCTTCCTCTTCTTTCTGGGGTCTTCTTCCAAACTCCAGCAGTCCAAAGCCATGAACCGACAGCTCGTGAGCTGCCATTTTTGCAAGCTCAGCGATGACATCTTTCGTTCTCATGTAGCAGCACGATTCGAGGTCTTTGTCCACGGAGGTAAACCATTTACTTGACAGGGCGTTGTGCTTGTCTAGTGCGTCCCCTATTGTTTTCATTGCTTCCAGCATGTCAACGACATCTCCATTCTCAGTTTCGGTGGCTATCTTTTCAAAGGTTGCCATCCACTCCTGGTCGCAGATGCTTCTGTGCAGGGCATAGATATTCTTAGTCATGTGTCACCATATAGGTTTGTCTTGTGGTGCCAAGTTGTCTTGGCGAGAATAGAAACCCAGGTCTGCCTCCGGGTCATGCTTGCGATGCACGCGGGTTCTCCTATGGATAGTAGAGTAGTAAGTGGTGACCGTTCCCAGTGTGTTTGTGTAGCACTGGCGGTGATTGCCTTTGTGTTGGCAGGGGCTGCCAGTGTCAGGCCCCTTCCTCCGAGGGATCACGTAGACTTAGCAGAGGACAATCACTATTACGATGGCGACGGACGTGAAGTGTTCCGCCAGCAAATCTTCTGGTCTAGCTACCTGAAGTGGAATCAGAGAGAGCTTAGGTGGGATCGACATCTCCATGTCAGGGCGTGGGTCATGAACCGGAATGGAGATGTGATCCCCTATTTTGTCGGGGGCGTGCCGCACTATCTTGTGGCCATGCCCCGAGTAGAGCATGGATGGGGGGTCATCTCGGCTGCCAGTAGCATGGTGACCCACACGCAGAACGATCCCGAGATGGATGACAGGCTGAAACTTGCTAAGCAGAATCGCGTGCCACTTTTTTCGAGTAGAACTCTGATGCTCGGTAGGCGTCAGATACCTTAGGGTCGTAGATGTCTAGCGTCCCGATGCCGAGGAATTTTTCTCGCAGTCTCTTTAGTTTGTGGATGGGGTAGAGTCGCTTCTCCTCCCAGAACAGGGCGATGGGCTTGCGTCCTTCGCGTTTGGCGAGGATCTCCTCCAGCCTATTGGCTATGGTTTTCCATGGCACTTCCTTTTTGCGGCAGTACATGGTGTACCTCAGCACGGCATGGTCTAGCTTATCTGGGACTAAGTACCCTGGCTGGTGCTTAGATTCCTTGTAGCCCAGCCGCTTGGGACCGGACTGGACCTTTAGCTTCTGGCGGGATATGGCGTTAGCTTCTTTTACCCGCCTGGATATGTACCTGCTCTGCCACTCGGCCATGAAGACCAGCATGCCTGCCACAGTAGCGCCTAATTCTGTACTGAGATCCAGCTCGCTTGTACCATCCACGATGTGAACTGCCACTCCCATACGAGACCATACAGCCTGTGTATTGTAGAAGTCTCTTGGGTTTCGGAAGCACCGATCTAATCTTCCGCATAGTATGTGATCTCCCCGGCCCAGGATTTGTGACAGCTTCACGCCCGCCCTGCGATTGAACAGGTCTACCTTGCTGGCAGACACACCCTCTGGCTCTTTCAGCAGGCATCCTAAGTGTAGCCCGTCATGCTTGCTTTCCAAGTAGTCGGCGTATCGATTGATGCATTTGATCTGGTGTTCGATTCCCAGGCCGGATTCCACCTGCTTATTTGTGCTGACTCGGACGTATCCCCAGATGAGAGGTCCATCGGGAAAGTCCTTACGGGAAACCTCATCAGGATCTGTGCGAACATCCATTAGTCTGTCTCTCTAGGTTACAGGTTTTCTGCGAGCCATTGGATCTCCTCTTGCAAAGCCTCTTCTCGCTTTGCGAACGGCCCCAGTACTGGACCGCCCATCGGTTCCATGTCAGCCGTCCATCCGCAGCCACTGGGTTCCACGTGGGATGCCCGGCGGATGCTGCCACTGCCGAACTTATCTCGCAGTGGGATCAGCTGGTCAGAAAATACATGGCTGCTGCTGCCGTCATTGTTTATTCGGAATGGCATTGCCGTCATTGTAGTTCCTTTCTTCTCGCAGATGCTCGACTGATGTCGCGGTCCTTTCATGTGTGATGAAACTGAAAACGGGGAGCAATATACTGCCTCTGTAGTCTTTACTCTCTGCCCCTGAATTTCGGTCAGAGGTGAAAATGGTAGCCAATTAGCTTTGGTGTTCTCACACACAATGACCTGTCCTTTTCGTGTTTTGCACCATTCGGCGAGTTCTGAATAGTCAATATCGTTAACCGAGTAATGTTCACCACCAAATTGATATGGTGGGTCAATAAACCAAGTTGCCTCAATATCGGGTAGGTTTTTGTAATCACCAAATTGAGTTTCCCAATGTTTAATTTCGGGTAGCAGTTTAGCAATTCTTTTTAATGAAAATGCGGTAGTGCTTGCCCAATTTGGCTTTAATGCTACTTGGCAACTCCATTTCTGCACAATGCTTTTGGGTGATATACTGCCTCTGTTTATACAAAAACCTATCAAATCCTTATGTGCTTTCGTTAAGTCAATTTGGCTAATATCCTGCCCCGCAAAAAAGTCTTTGTGTTCCATTATCAACTCAGAACTTGCCTCGCTTATCAGCCATTTCCAAATGTTGTGTACCACTTCATATTTTTCGTTCAGTAACACTTTTTTGTGGCGATGCAACACGCTATACCAAGCGGCTCCCGCAAACGGTTCTATAATTATTTCGCAGTTTGGTTGCGGATAAAGTTTTGCTATTTTATTTTTACTCCCGTAGTAACTCCACATAATTTCATCTCCTTTAGTTGCTTGACTCTCCAGGCGGTCGTCGCCGTCCAGCGAGAGTGCAAGTCATTGCCATAGGCTTCTGCCTCTTCCCTGGTATCAAATACCAGAGAGTTAGAGTACCAGTTGGGGTCGCCCCCGACCTGAACTTCTGCTGCGAATTTCATGTCGTGTCTCCGTTGCTGGGTGGAGACTTGGTACACCCACATCTGATCACCCTCCGGCTTGAAATCCCCTCTCCTTTTCAGTGGGGTCGAAGTACTCAGGCTTCTCTTCTGACTCGCCTTGGCCGAAGTATTTCTCCAGGCCAGCAGAGAATTCTTTGCAGCTCTCACCAGCCATGCCGTGAACTTCATGCTTTGCAATCCCTTCATCGTCGATTTGAAAAGTGATAGACCGCATGGTATGTCCTCCAATTGTTACGAGTAGTCTGTGATAACTCCCTTAATTCCGTTCTCGTCTCTCTCCCAGGAGAAGTCGTAGCCATTCTCATTGGCCAGGGATTCGTACCCTGCCAGCCTGTACATCTTGTCTAGCTCGTGGCCTCCCGCCTTCTTATGGATCGTTGGGTTGTTGTAATTATCCCAGACGGGGAGCCATCCCTCTCCATCGGGATGCTTGTAGATGCCTATCTCGTACCCACCAGGGTTGTCCGGGTCCACGATGGCATGCTCGCATTTGCCGTAGTCCTCATGCGAAATTCCATTCTTGTAGGCGGCATTGCTGGCGTCGTAGTCGTTCATCCATCTGCCGTACCATCGCCATGTCTTCTGGCCTCGTATCAATTTCAGCCCGAGTAGTTCAGCTGCTCTCTCCAAGCAGGTCAGGTCCATGAATTTTGTTCCCGTCGTCTCGACGTGCGACATGGCATTCTCCCTTCGGTTTTTGAGGTGTTGATTGCGCGGACTGGCTGATGCCTGTGTCCTCTATGGGTAGGAAGCAGTACTCCCAGAGTCTTTTCGTTCCCATCTTGCGCCGCTTCCTCACGGTGAGTCCGACGCCTTCCAGGAGGGGGTAGGTGGCTCGCAGCCTTCTTAGTCCTTCGGTGGCTGGTATGCCATGCTCCCCGGCTGCCTGACATATCTCAATGGAGGTGTGCCATTGGCCATCCTCCATCAGTTCCCACACTCTCTTCTCTCCGGCACGTAGATCCTGGACATCTTTCGGTGTCAGGATGCCATCTCCTCCGTGGCGTACAATCCATTCCGCATCGGTTGTCATAGGTTTAGTTCTCCATACTGAGGGATCGGGTCTCGTGATTGTCCCTTGACAGGGTGTATACATCTCCATGTTCGGCGCTGATCATTCGGCCATCGGCCTGGGCCTGGAGTTTCTCCATGGATTCACGGCTTGAGACTGACTCAGGCACGATGACTCGTGATGCCTCTTTGAGAGTGAGTCCCATTGACCAAGCTCTCATGCAGGTCTGCTTAATGTTCCTGCCGGAGAAGCCGCTATCATCAACATCCTGATGCGTCTCGTCGATGCCATATCGTGCTTTCCAGATGTCCCATATCTGCGCTCTAGCCGAGACAGTAGGCAGCTCGAAGTAGTAGATGGTGGGGAACCTGCTCTTGAGGGCATCGTCGAGGGCCTCGATGCTATTTGCCGTGAGTATCACGGTGACTTTTTCTCCGCCGACACTATGTGCCGTGTTGAATAGCCGCCGGATGTTACGTTCGCTGCGACCGACCAGCTCGTGCTTGCAGGCCGACAGGTCACCGGCCAGTACCTGCGTCCCGAACTGGCCGTGCAGGCACTTGGCGAACTGGGACTTGGCAACTCCGGGGATACCCAGGAAGACCACTCCTTGCCAGCCGTAGTCCTCGATCAGCTTCAGGGCTGTGCCCAGCTGATCTTTGTTCACGCCGCTGGTATCTCCGGTGTTGGCCAGCCCACTCTTCTCGATCTCGTCGAGCCAGAAGTACAGGTCAGGCTTAGCTGGCCCGCCCTCTCGCTTGGCGAAGTCGCCCTTGACACCACTGCATCCGCCGATACAGGAGAAGTCTTCTTCGCTCATGTAGACTTCCAGCCCCGGCACCGAGTTGATCATGGCGTTACGATGCCGTTGCACTACGCTTGGAGACATGGCGAGAGTGTCCTGAGTGAACGACATCGCAAAAGCCTGCTCGGCCTGGAAGACAGGCAGTCCCCTGGCAGCAGCAACAACCTCGCTTCGATGTGCATCGGTAGGCATCTTAGCTTCTGGGTAGGACATTGTCATTCCCTCATAGAGGGTGTCCACCAGCTTTTCGAGATGCTCCGGTGTCGCTCTCGAATCACTGAACTGTTCGCCACCCATCACATGCATTCTCAGGGACTCTGGCATGTCGGAGAAGTCATCTCCAAGCATGGCGAGGCATCGATTGGTGGCCTTGAAAGGCCCCCGGAGATTTTGCAGTGCCTGGATGACTGCCTTATTCTCGAAGGTGAACTGCATGTTGTACGCCATCACGAGGCAGTGATCTGGGAAGTCTCGCTCTGCCGTAGCGAGCATCTCCAGGGGGTTGCGGCACTTCCCCTCAAGCTCGAAGTGCTTCAGGAGTTTGGCCCCTGACGGGCTGCCGGTATGGGACGTGAATCCACGGGTGATATCCCAGACCACCTGCGGTCGCGGCGATCCATTGGCCAGGATCTTCTCCACGATGGTATTCGCAGTGGCGTCATTGTCCTGGGTAGTGCATGCTACTAGGGGTACGCCACGCTTCTGTGCTAGGTCAATGCTTGCTCCGATACACATCAGATGTCTCCTTGGTTAGGGTAATCAAAAAGTAATTGACCGGCTTGCCCTGTCAATCATGTGAGCCTCAATTTCCTGGCTGACTTCTTCCATTCCCTTGGTGATCTCAGCCTTGACTAGGCTGCTACTCCTTATCGTCTCGACTCCAGCGTTAGACAGGAGGCCATTCGCTTTTTCCACCAGCTCGGAGAAGGTGGCATCGCCAGCGATGTCCATGTTCTTGAACCACCCGGCGAACTGGGTGATGTTTTCCACCGTAGTCTTTCGAAACTTCTTCCCGGACTTCATGCTCTCGATGAACTTGGTGACCAGCCGGGAGAACTCTTGGGAGAATTCATCGTAGCTAGCCTGCACAGCTTTGCTGAATTCATTCCGTATGTCAGCCTCCATTTTCGAGCTGAGTTCCGGCATGAATCTAGCCAGCTGCTCGTTGACATCGAGCGAGGGAAACTTGTAGCTAATGTAGAACGCATTTGCTACGTCAGTAGGATACATGGCAGGTACGAAGCGGTCGCCCCTGCTCTCCTTCTCGGCTGCCACCAGGGCAGGGTAGTCTTGCGTGCTGAACATCTCAGCTGCTTCGGCCAGCTCTATCTTGTACTGGTCGATCCTCTCGATGAACTTCGGGACGAATGACTTCCGTGCCAAGCGTGTGCCGTCATCGAAGGGGTACGTGTTAATCTTCCAGTATTCACGAGCCCATCTCCCGAACTTGAGGCAGCTGCGATATGCCTTGTTTCGGGTGTCGATGATCTCTGTGTTGGGGCGGATCTGTCTCTCCGGTATCCCCCATATGGCAGCGATTTCTTTGCGTTGCTCAGGTGTCATGACACGGACGCAGCCGAAAGATCCGGTCTTGAGTCTGATCGCCACTGTGTCTTCTTTTAGTTTCTGCCATGCCTGTGTCTGTGCAGACATGACTCCGGTGATAACGTCTGATGTCATTTCATTCTCCTTTTGCGTTTAGAGGTTTGGTCGTATTACTAATTACCACGTTTTGCACTACAAAGTTAGCGTCCGAAGATGTGCCTACGGAGTGCGACTCCATCAAGATACCCAGCTGACCATCGCGGGTGTTGATTGAGGGAGGCTCTGCTCCCTCTGGATGGGGCGAATCGGTAAACCAGCATGGGGTCCGACGAGTTGTACGTACACTCGAACCCCGACCGGTACTCAAACCCGTAGATTTTATCCGCCAGCTTTGCCATGGCAGACATGTCTGAGATGGTATCCACGGGTGGCAATTGGTCAGGCTTCCAGTGTTGCTTGATCGCCACCTTGACGTACATTGGGCACGCAGTTCGCCCTTGCCTCCAGTGGCACCGCCCAGCTGTGAGGTTCATGTCTGCATACTCAGACAGTATGCTGGTAGTTATCCTCTTCTCGGAATGGGGACGTGTAGCCATGTTCCATCTCCTTTCTAGTGTGATTGTTGGTAGTGTTGCCATGCCATCCAGGCTAAGCAGGCTACCAAGGTACAGGGTAAGTGGTCGAACCATACTCTTGCCGCCAGGAATATCCACTCAGTGATTGGCATGGTGTTATCCTTTCCTCCACATGAGGCCATGTGATTTCTCTGGCGTAGCCGTCTTCTCATATAGCTTCTTCTTCGCCAGATCGGTTGCGATTTCGAGGCAGTCCTTGCAGAGGACCACTCCCAGGCCACCGCATGCTACCCGTCCAGGTTTCTGGCACTGCTTAGCTACTCCCTTAGCGCCGATGATGCAGATGGTGCATAGTCTTCCATCTCGCACCTCCTCCAGGGACAGGTCCGTGATTAACTTGCTTGCCAATTCTGACATAGGTTATCCTTTCTTCAGGTCGAGCAGGCCAGTGTCCTTGTTGAGCTGTATTCTGTGACGACCTTGCACTTGTGTTCAGGCTCCAAGACACACAGGTACCTGACTGAGAGTACATGGAAGTAGTCTACTCCCTCGATGTCGAAGTTGATCCACACCCAGTCCTTCTCTAAGTCAGGCTTTGGTTTGCCGGAACTCTTGACATCCCAAGAGCAGGCCAGTGTGCGAGAGTGGATCGTCAGCTTCTTGCCAAGGATCTTCCTGATGGCAGGCATGATCCCTGGGCCGGAGATGGTAATCGTACCGTGGATTGCCTTCGAGAAATCAATCTCTAAGCCATGTCGGATGAGCTTAGCTAGGAGGCCCTGCCTCTTTCGCAGGTTTTCCATGTCTTTAACATGGGCCTTGACACTGTTCTCGTACAGCTCCCCGAACCTGTCGTCCAAACTGTTGAGAGAGTCGAGTGTGGCGACCATCTTGTCGATGTTGTCTGTGTCTGGTCGATCAGTTAAAAGCGCACTCATAATAGCATCTCCATAGGTTAGGGTTATCGCAGGTTGCTTGATCCGAGACATGCCTCACATATCCCTGTAACTATCAGATCCTGCTCTGCTTGGTTGAGGTACGATAGTGCTTTTCTCACCGGCTTGCCTGCCTTCCAGTCAAGGACATCGGTGAGCCTGACCTTGATCTTTATCTCTTTCCCGCAGTCACAGCATTTTATTTCTACGATATTGGGTTTGTTAAGCTCGGCCAGGATGGCCTTTGCTGGCAGGAGTCCACTCTGGAGTATCTGGTCAGGCCAGACGGCAGCCGACTTGATGGCCTGCACTTCTGGCGGTGTCCATTCAGTGGGCCAGACGCCCACCACATCCCAGCCCGGATGGAGGTGCGATGCAATAGCACACACCTCCTCCAGGTCTACTCCATCCATGCACTCCAGTGTGGTTGTGTACTTGGACGCCAGCCCAAGCGACAGTTTCCTCTCAAGTCCTACCCGATAAACAATCATGCAACCATCCTCCTTGTTTGTTACATAACGCAAAACTCCCATGAGCTGACCATGCCTCTCAGTACTTCGTCTCTGTCTGCTGGCAGTTCGGTTGGGGCTCCTGGGTGTGGGTCGTCATACACCAGACCGATGGGCTTGCCACCAGCCAGCGCCAGACTCCCACTCCCGCAGCCAAAGTACCAGCGGTGTGGTTTTTCATCCCCAATGGGGCCGGTGCTGAGGTCGATAACTCTCATGTCACATCTCCTTTTGATGGTTAATTTGTCCAATCGCCACTAGCAACTACCGCAAATCGTTTATGCCCATCCTCTCTTACGCCTCTTCTGCTGCTCTGCTTTCTGATGCGGGCTGGCAATGATCGCAGCCGATCACAGGAAATCCGTATTTAGGCGACGGGCCACGATCAGATAGCGGGCACGGCGGCCACGGTGGATTGGCGTTCCATTTTTTAACCAATTCCTTCGCTAGCTTCTTAATTTCACTGTGGCCGCCGGGCCCGCTATCTGATCGTGGCCCGTCGCCTAAATACGGATTTCCTGTGATCGGCTGCGATCATTGCCAGCCCGCATCAGAAAGCAGAGCAGCAGAAGAG
>Ga0114900_1000535_pt1 | contig 28319 bp, 26 predicted proteins | sample MalvireepMed_231_FD_89685 | JGI IMG/M metagenome (GOLD analysis project Ga0114900, IMG submission 89685) | Marine viral communities from the Global Malaspina Expedition - Malaspina viral metaG DeepMed_231 | ecosystem: Environmental > Aquatic > Marine > Oceanic | place: Mediterranean Sea...
GTCATGACTGACAAACAACATGGCCCCCCGGAACTGCGATAACGCCTCTTCCAGCCAGGCAATGGCGGGCACATCCAGATGGTTGGTTGGCTCATCCAGCAACAGAATATCCGGGTCTGCCACCAACGCCCTGGCCAGAAGCACTCGCCGCTGCCACCCCCCGGAAAGCGTATTCAGTACCCGATCCGGATCCACTCCATACTGCCCCAGAATCGTGGTTACCTTCTGGTCAAGCCGCCAGCCATCCAGAGATTCCAGCCGTTCCTGAACCTTCATCAAACGCTCAAGACTGGATTCGTCCGCCCTTTGAGACAGCCGGTGGAATTCCGCCAACAGGTCACCGGTTTCCGGAAATGCGGAAGCCACCACATCATAGGCCGTACGAGTGTCGTCCGATGGCAAACTCTGAGGCAACACCGACAGCACTGAGCCATCTTCCATGCGCACCACACCGCCGTCCGGCGTCACTTCCCCGCTGACGATCTTCAGCAGCGTGGATTTCCCCTCACCGTTTCGCCCCAACAGACACACCCGTTCACCGGGCTCGATGGTCAGGCTGGCCTCATCCAGCAATGGATGCATGCCATAGGCGAGCGAAATCCTGTCTAGCGTTAACAGTGGCACTGTATCAATTCTCCTGATTCAAAACGGTTACCTCATCGCCCACAGATATCTCGCCGGGCTTCTGGTGCACGGCATTTTGCCCAAAAATAACGCCGTCCCGGGTCTTTCGATAGCTGGCCAGAGTCTTGAGGGGCTGAGTGGCGGAATCTTTCTCGCCAGTATCCGGGTTGACCGTGGTCATCACACAACGGGAGCAGGGTTTGACAAGATCCAGCCGGCTTTCACCAACGCTGACGCTCCGCCAGGTGTCTTCCGCCCAGGCCCCCGCCCCCTCAACCACAATGTTCGGCCTGAAGCGACGCATATCGACCGGGGATTCGAGACGGGAATTGAGCTCATCCAGAGACGACTGGTTAACCACCAGCAACGGGAAGCCATCGGCAAAACCCACTCGGCGTTCAGCACTGACACGACCAGGATCCACCCGCCGGAAACAGCTATCAGGGATATAAACCAGTCTGAGCGTTTCTCCGCAATAGCGGCTCAAGGCCTCGGCAGCACGATCAGCTCCGGCAGTGGCAACCACCTGATCTCTCCAAACCGTTACTTCCACGGCGTCTGTGCCGGCCGTAAGCGGGAAAAGCCCCTCGCCAGGCACATCAATAACCACCACGCCCTCCTGCAGAGCAGTGTAAACATTGGCGAGCTGAGGCAACCGACGCTGAGTGACGAAGCGGTTATCCCCATCAACAATCATCCAGCGGCGATCACCTTGCGGGCCGAAATCATCCAAGCTGAAACGGGACACTTCGATTCCAGCCAACGATTTGACCGGGTAGATATAGAGGGTTTTCACCTTCATGGCTTCGCCTTCCTCAGTTGCCGGATTATTCAGGAAATGGCTGCCGAGTATAACTGACGAGACAGAGGTAGTGAGTGATTTTGCGAGGCTATAAACGAAGAAACCCGGCCTTAGGCCGGGTTTCCGAATTCTGGAGCGGGAAACGAGATTCGAACTCGCGACCCCAACCTTGGCAAGGTTGTGCTCTACCAACTGAGCTATTCCCGCTGATTGCTGCCGGGCGTTGCCTGACAACGGCTGCGTATTCTACTGATAACTCGGGGGCCGTCAACACTTTCGTGAAAAAATTTAACAGCCGCTGATAATCATGGTGCTCGCAGGTCTTCGGGTTCCACCCCTAGGGCCAACTGCACAATTCTGGCCACGGATGCACTCAATACCTCAGCCTCGGTGCCGGGCACTTCCAGCAGCAGATCGTAGCTCATACCCAGCACTACATTGACGATCAGGGTACCGTCCTGACGAGGGCACGGCGAATCCAGTCGTACCAGGAGCTGCTCGAGACCATCAATCCAGGACTGCCGATACCGACGAGCCACCCTGGCCAGACGTTCATCTCTGAGGGCCTCCATCAAAAACACCTGCTCTGCCAGCACCTGCTCCCTCCGGCGTGTAAACTGCTCCTGCATCCAGGCCCGGGCAAAGTCGGTCAGGCGCTGACACAGCTCCGGACGGAACTCAGCGCCGCGGCGCAATTGTTCCGCAGGCACACCATCGAGCACCAGATTCAGGGTGTCGTGGAAGGCTTTCAGTTCCGCACCGGCTTCCTTCGCGTACAGCATGAAGGCGTCGCTGATCAACTCGTTGATGTCTCGGAAATAATAGGTGGTTGCTGCCAGGGGTACGCCTGCTTCCCTGGCGACGGAACGATGCTTGATACCTTTTATACCGTCCTTCGCCGCTACCCGGATGGTTGCCTTGAGAATGGCATGACGCCGGATTTCACTTTTCGCACGAGTGGTTCTGCCACCCCGCCCTGGGGCCCTGTTATTGTTGGAGATAGGTTTATTGGCGCCCGGGTTATCGCTCACCGCCGGGTTGGAAGATGACATCCTGTTCTTGCTCCGCTGCTTTTCTTGTTATCGCTGTAAGGGAGTGTGCCCGTTATCGACAGTCAATTCGTTGAACCGATCATCAAACTGGCAAGCTCTACTGGCCAAAGCGCGGCCCGCCCTCAAGATAAGCCAGTTCATCCTGCGACGACGCGCGCTTCAGGGCTTTGTTGCGATGAGGAAATCGGCCAAAACGGGCAATAATATCCCGATGATCGCGAGCCGACTGAAGAAAACTGCCCAGAAAGTCTCCCAGAACGCCATCGGTGGTTGCAGACAATTGCTGATAGCAGTCTACCGAAAGATCCTGATCCGCCAGCTTTTCGGAATGTTGTAACGGCATATAGAGGAAAGCACGCTGAACCGCCGGCAACTCCAGATCCTGCCCTCGCTGCATCGCGCCGCGACACAATTGCCGGGCCAGACGGTCGTTATCGAAGGCCATGGCGCCCCCGCGAAAAATATTGCGGGTGAACTGATCCAGCAGAAGAATCTCAGCAAGCGATCCTCCGGCAGCTTTGCGCCAGTGATCCAACCCCTGCTCAGAGGCAAACAGCACCAGAGACAGAAACCTGCGCCGGATTTCCTGATCGAAGGCACGGTCACTGCGAAACCAACGGTTGCGATGTCCGCGATCAGGAATACCGTTTTCATCTAATTCACCGAACCAGAAATCCAGAAGCTCTTTCCAATCGAACATCTGACAACTCCCTGATACATTAATTGTCAGGATCACTTTAAACGACCCACTGTCGTCAAGTTTACGGTCACACCGACACAAACGACCAGATCGGAGATGTTATGACCCAACCACACCAGATTATTTTACTGGCCCACGGCAGCAGCGACGCGCGCTGGTGCGAGACCTTCGAGAAACTGGCCGAACCGACCGTAGAGTCAATCGAGAATGCAGCCATTGCCTACATGGAACTGGCAGAACCCTCACTGGATACCATTGTGAACCGGGCCAAAGGGCAAGGCGTGGAGCAATTCACTGTCGTCCCGTTATTTCTCGCTGCGGGCCGCCACTTGCGAAAAGATGTCCCGGCCATGATCGAAAGGCTGGAGGCGGAACACGGCGTTACTATCCGCCTGGCTGAACCAATCGGGAAAAATCCGAGGCTTGGACTGGCCATCCGTGATGTGGTTAAGGAGGAACTGGAGCGCTCTGAACACTGACAAAGAACCAACGACGGATTCCGATCGCAGGAGGGAACCCATGGACAAACGTATATTGGTTACCGGCGCCACAGGGTTTATCGGCCACATACTGTGCCGGGAGTTGTTTGAACGCGGTTATGGGCTAACGGTTCTCAGCCGTCAGAAGCCGGATTCCGTGCGCTCCATCTGCGGCCGGGTAGAAGTCACGGATGATCTGGAAAAATTGCGCGCACACCCGGGCTTCGATGCAGTTATCAACCTGGCCGGGGAAGGTATTGCCGACAAACGGTGGAGCCATGCCCGCAAGCAACAGCTTCGTGCCAGCCGCATTGATCTTACCCGCACCCTGGTCGAAGTGGTCAGAACCTGGGACAACATGCCGGAAGTTCTTGTGTCCGGGTCCGCCGTTGGCTTTTATGGTGACCAGGGGGATCACCTGGTTACCGAAGCCACAGAACCCCACGATGAGTTCACACACCAACTTTGCCGTGACTGGGAACAGGAGGCACTGGAGCTTGAAGCTGACGGTGTGCGCGTGTGCCTGTCCCGCACCGGCGTGGTGGCCGGCCGTAACGGCGGCTTTCTGCAACGGATGACACTCCCTTTCAAGCTCGGACTTGGCGGCAAGCTGGGCTCTGGCCAGCAGTACATGCCCTGGGTTCACCGGGATGACGTGGTTGCAGGCCTGCTATGGATGCTGGACACGCCAACGGCAAGCGGCCCCTACAATATGGTCAGCCCGAACCCGGTTACCAATGCGGAGTTCACCAAAACGCTTGCACAGGTTCTACACCGCCCTGCCGTTATACCGGCTCCAGCGCCTGCACTGAAACTGATGCTGGGGGAAATGGCTGGCCTGTTACTGACCGGCCAGAAGGCGGTACCGGAACGGCTCAGACGTGAGGGTTTTGAATTCCGGTACCCGGAACTGGAAGTCGCTCTGAGGGAAAGTACCGGCAGATAATTTTTTTCAGAAAAATCGTTGACAGCCCCGGGTGCCTTACTTAATATACGCGCCACCTCGACGAGGCAAGCTTTTGAAAAAGTTGCGTCCCCTTCGTCTAGTGGCCTAGGACTCCGCCCTTTCACGGCGGCAACAGGGGTTCGAACCCCCTAGGGGACGCCAATTTCAAAGCTCAATGATCGTCACCTGCCATGACCACCCTGGTGGTGCTTTCCTCCTTTAGCAGCATGGCTCTTCTGGTCTTTCATCACAAAGATGCCGACACCCACAAAGAAGCCGATCATCAGCAGCACTGTTGCGATTCCTGCGATTACAACTGCGTCCATATACATGGTTACGTCTCCTGTACCTGTGAAACTTGATTAAGCTCAGGTTACGCCTGCACCGGTGCCCCCGTATTGATCTGCATCAAGCACATTTCGTCATTGCAATAATTGCCAAAGTGAGACGCTCTCCCCCATTTCTCCCGATTTATCCTGAGTTTGCAGCGCATTTGCCATAAACTGCTGCTATAGTCGTAGGCAAGGGAATACAGGTAACAAAGTCAGGGATCGCTTCTGTAATTGCTATGTCCGATACTTCCTTGGATGGTCGAAAAATCAAAGACATGCCAGACATTGCGACGCGTTTGAAACGTTTTCGTGCAGCCTCTCCTTTATCTTTCCGGCTGGTGGCATGGATCCTTCTGTTCAGCTCTGCCTTTACATTGCTGGCATCCGGCATCCAGATCTACTCGGACTACCGCGAGGATCTGTCCAAGATTGAACAGCGGATGCAGGTTATCGAATCCGGTTATCGCTCCAGTCTTGCCCAGAGCCTTTGGGCGCTCGATCAAAAGCACCTGCAAACCCAGATGGACGGTATTCTCAGCCTGCCTGATATCGAACACCTTCGGCTCCGGATCGAACCGGACTCAGAGCTGGTCATGGGAGAGCTCCCAAGAGAAGCCGATACCCTCACCCACAGTTTTGAGCTGATCTATCGTGACGATGCCGAGTTCCAGCTGGGCGAACTCACCATCACCGCCAACCTGCAGCGAGTGTATGATGAGCTGCAGCGCCGGGTAGGTTTCATTCTGGCCACCCAGTTCCTGATCATTTTCTTTGTTTCCATTCTGATTCTTTGGATCTTCCGTCACCTGGTCACCCGCCACCTGGCTGACATGGCTGACTACACAAGGGATCTGTCATTGCGGAATCTTGCGCGCCCGCTGGAACTGGATAGGCCGGATACGCCGGCTTACCAGCGTGATGAGCTGGGCATGGTGACTGAAGCCATTAACCAGATGCGCGAACGCCTTACCGATGACGTCGCAAGGCGGGAACGGGATGAAGCCGAAATTCGTAAATTCTCCAAAGCCATCGACCAGAGCCCGTCGTCGGTTCTGATCTGTGATCGGCAATGGCGCATTGAATATGCAAACCGGAAGTTCAGCCAGCTGACTGGGCACAGCCCGTCTGAAATCATCGGCAAGCACCCGTCCTCGCTTATAGACCCTGGTGTGGATTCCCACGAAGCCAGGCAGCTTTGGAAATCCATCCGGCTTCAGGTGCAGCGGGTGGGCGTTTGGCAAGGCGAAGTCAACAGCACACGGAAAAATGGCGAGCGCTACTGGGAACAGATTGTGGTCACCCCTATCAAGGACAATAACGGTGAAAGCACCGGTTACCTGATACTCGGGGAAGACATCAGCATCCGCAAACGTTACGAACAACAACTGTTGCGGCAAGCGAATTACGACATCCTGACCGGGCTTCCCAACCGCATGCTTGCGCTGGACCGCCTGAAACTGGCATTGGCTCAGGCAAGACGTGATGAATCCAAAGTTGGTGTGATGTTCCTGGACCTGGATAACTTCAAGCACATCAACGACACCCTCGGTCACGATGCCGGCGACACCCTGCTGATTGAAGCTGCGCGCCGGATCTCCAGCTGCCTGCGAGGCACCAGTACCGTTGCCCGACTGGGAGGTGATGAATTCCTTGTGGTGCTGCCGGGGCTGAATGGGCCGGACGCCTCATGCCAGGTTGCTGAACGTATTCTGAAAACCTTCGCACCGCCGTTCATGCTCAGCGGCCAGGAAGTGTTCGTTACGACCAGTATTGGCATCGCCACCTTCCCGGACGACTCGGATAACAGCGGCACCCTGCTCCAGCACGCCGATGCAGCCATGTACGAAGCCAAACACAAAGGCAAGAGCGCCTATGCCCGTTTTACTCCGGAGATGAGCGAGGTTTCTCACGAGCGTCTGCAAATGGAATCTCACATGCGCAAGGCCCTGGAGCTGGGTGAATTCGAGCTCTATTTCCAGCCCATTGTCGACACCGCCAGTGGTGGCCTGGTGGCGGCTGAAGCCCTGCTTCGCTGGAACAATCCGGCCATGGGCATGGTGATGCCAGATCGCTTTATTCCGCTGGCCGAGGAAACCGGCCTGATCATTCCGATCGGCGAATGGGTAATCAAGGAAGCCTGTCAAGCCGCGTACTGCTGGCAGGCGATGACCGGGCGTGAGATCAGCATTGCCGTCAACGTATCACCACGCCAGTTCCGGGACCCCGGGTTTACCGACGCCATCATGCGCGCGCTGAACGACAGCAATTTACGGCCGGAACTGCTGGAACTGGAAATCACAGAACGGCTGATTCTGGACAACTCCATCGAAACCGCTGACATCCTCAAACAACTCGACAAAGTTGGAATCCGCTTGTCGGTCGACGATTTCGGCACTGGCTATTCGGCACTCAGCTATCTGAAAAGCTATCCGTTCGATACCCTGAAAATCGACAAGTCATTTGTTCAGGATGTCCTGAAAGAAAACGAAGATGCTTCCCTTGTCCGCGCGATCATCAACATGGCCCACAGCCTAGGCCTGAAAGTGGTTGCCGAAGGGGTTGAGGAAGAGGACCAGACTCACTTCCTGAAAGCGGAGCATTGCGACTACTCCCAGGGTTACTTCTATAGTCGCCCCCTGCCCGAGCAGGACTTCATTCACTGGCTCGAAACCAATGAGCGGGCCAATCTAAAGTAATCAATACGGCACAACCATGGACGACTCAATCCTGGTCGTAAACTGCGGCAGTTCATCACTGAAACTCGCCCTGTTTGATCACGACCACCAGAAAATCACCTCCGCCCTGGCGGAAAGACTTAATCAATCCGATGCCTTTGCACGCATCAATGGCGATGAAACACCGGTTCACTTACCTTCCGGTGCCAGCCACAGCCAGGCGCTGGCGGCGCTCGTCAACGCATTTAAAGACCGGGCTCTGATGACGGGCGAACCCATGGCTGTTGGCCATCGAGTGGTCCATGGGGGCGAAACCTTCCGTGAAGCTTCGTTGATTGATGATCAAACGGTATCCGCCATTGAAGCCTGCGCTGCGCTGGCCCCCCTGCATAACCCGGTAAACCTTGCGGGCATTCGCGCCATGCAGGCGCTGTTCCCGAACGTTCCACAGGTCGCGGTGTTCGATACCGCTTACCATCAGACCCTGCCCGAGCGCGCTTACCGATACGCACTACCGGAACGGTGCTACAGCGACTGGGGAGTGCGTCGTTACGGCTTCCACGGCACCAGTCATTATTTCATGGCACACGAGGCCGCTCGTCTGCTGGACAAGACACCAGCCACCACCTCAATTATCTCTGCCCATCTGGGTAACGGTTGTAGCATCACAGCGATCCAGAATGGGCTCAGCGTCGATACCAGCATGGGTCTGACTCCGCTTGAGGGACTCGTGATGGGCACCCGCAGCGGGGACGTCGATCCCGGGCTGTTTGACTACCTCGCAAGTCGGGGTATGAGTGCCGGTGACGTCCACGAGATGCTAAATAAAGAAAGCGGATTACAGGGACTCTCAGGCCAGACCAACGACATGCGAACCTTGTGCGAGCTGGCTGACCATGGCCACGAACCCTCACAGTTGGCAATTGACGTATTCTGCTTCCGCCTGGCGCGGTATATTGGAGCGATGACCGCGTCCCTGACAAAACTGGACGCTCTGGTCTTCACTGGCGGCATCGGTGAAAACAGTGCCCGCATTCGCCAGGACACAACCCGACATCTGCACCTGCTTGGGATTGAGCTGGATCCGGACCTCAACGAGCATCACGGCCGCTGGAGTGATGGCCGCATCAGTTCCCCGGACTCGCGTTATCCGGCGCTGGTCATTCCCACAAATGAAGAACTGGTGATTGCCCGAGAAGCCTCCCGCCTGGCCGCTGCCGGCACCGAACACTCCGAAGAATGAAACCTGGAACAATCATGGCAAAAAGTCTTTTCATAGCCCCAACCTCTCTTGACTCCGGCCTGACATCCGTATGCCTAGGTCTTCTGCGCGCCCTGGAACGGGAAGGAGTGAGCGTCGGCTTTTACAAACCATTCAGTCAGTCCGTACACAGAGGCGAAGCGCTTCATAACGACGGCAAGGATTCTTCGGTGGCCTTTGTGCGTGCCCGCAGCCACCTCGAACCACCCGACCCGATTCCCCTGAAACAAGCCCAGCAGCTGTTGAACCACGGCAAAGCAGACCTGCTGATGGAGAACGTCGTCGGTGAATACCAGAAAGTCGCCAATGAAGCGGATGTGGTCATCATTGAAGGATTGGTACCGGACAGAACCGAAGCCTATATCGCCCGGCTGAACGTGGAAGTCGCCCGCAATCTCGGTTCCGAAGTGATCCTGGTGAGCACACCGAAGAGCTGTACTGCCAGCGAGCTCGATGACGACCTGGATTTCTCCTCACGCCTGTTTGCGGCACCGTCGGATCCGGACGTGATTGCTGTCATTCTTAACAAGGTGGGAGAACCACAGAAGTCCGGTATGGCACTGGATCATCCGCCGGCAAGTGAAGCCACCGAAACGGATTATCACACCTCCTGCAAAGTGTTCGCGAACGGCCGCTTCCAGTTGCTGGCGCAGATTCCCTGGCAACCACAACTGCTGGCACCCCGGGTCTCTGATGTAGCGCGAGAGCTTGGTGTTCCGGTACTGCACGAAGGGCAAATGCACTCACGGCGGGTGCAGCGGGTATCAGTGTGCGCCAGATCCATCCGCAACATGACCGACACCCTCAAGCCAGGCACCCTGATGGTCACCCCTGGTGATCGCGAGGATATCGTAGTGGCCACGGCCGTTGCCGCTCTCAATGGTGTCCCGCTTGCCGGACTGATGCTGACAGGCGGCCTGATGCCGGACGAACGGGTTATAGAGTTGTGTCGACGGGCACTGGACACCGGCTTGCCAGTGCTGAGCTCGGAAACCAATACCTACGAAAGCGCCCACCTGTTGGCAAATCTGTCTTCAGCCATTCCCATTGACGACCCTGAGCGTATTGAAGAAGCCATGGAATCCGTGGCCCGGCGAATCAATACCCAGTGGCTGCAGGAGCATCTGAAAGTTCAGCGCCAACGTCGGCTCTCGCCTCCGGCATTCCGTTATCAGCTATCGGAAAGAGCCCGGGCTGCAGCCAAGCGGATCGTCTTGCCAGAAGGCAGTGAACCCAGAACCATTCAGGCAGCCATTATCTGCCATCAACGTAACCTGGCTCATTGCGCGCTGATCGGTGATCCACACGAGATTCGCTCAGTCGCCGCCTCCCAGGGCGTGGAACTGCCAAATGACCTGGAAATCATAGACCCGCAATCGGTGCGCGAGCGTTATGTGGCACCCATGGTGGAGCTGAGGAAACACAAGGGCCTGACACCGGATATGGCCGAAGCCATGCTGGAGGATAACGTCGTTCTGGGTACCATGATGGTGGCCATGGACGAAGCCGACGGACTGGTCTCCGGCGCTATTCATACCACGGCCAACACCGTGCGCCCTGCCCTCCAGCTGATCAAGACCCATGACAACGCCAAGGTGGTGTCATCGGTATTCTTCATGTTGTTACCGCAACAGGTGCTGGTATATGGCGACTGCGCCATCAACCCAGACCCGAATGCCGAGGAACTGGCCGATATTGCCATACAGAGTGCCGAATCTGCTGAAGCCTTTGGTATTGAACCTGTGGTCGCGATGATCAGCTACAGTACCGGTGAGTCCGGCAGCGGTGAGGATGTCGACAAAGTTCGCGAAGCCACCCGCATTGCCCGGGAACGGCGCCCGGATCTGCTCATTGACGGACCGCTGCAATACGATGCTGCGGCGATTGAGAGCGTGGCAAAATCCAAAGCCCCGGGCAGCAAGGTGGCTGGCAAGGCTACCGTGTTTGTGTTCCCGGACCTGAACACGGGCAACACCACCTACAAGGCGGTGCAGCGCAGTGCCAATGTCGTCAGCGTGGGGCCCATGCTCCAGGGCTTGCGAAAACCGGTAAACGACCTGTCCCGCGGGGCCCTGGTGGAAGATATTGTCTTCACCATTGCCCTGACGGCCGTACAGGCAAAACAGGTCGCGGATGCAGGAGCCGCCTGATCAGGGCTCCTGGCAGGGGCTAGCCCCGGCAGATCAGCGTTTAACGCTTTTCTGCCGGGTCTTCTTGATCCGACGGCCTTTCTTCAGGTCGTTGTCTTTCTTGACCTTTTGCCGAGGCGTCAGACGGTCGACCTTGGTTGCGAAGGGGTTTTCTCCTGACTTGAATTCAAACCGTATCGGCGCGCCCACGACTTTCAGCACCTTTCTGAAGGTGTTTTCAAGGTAACGCTTGTAAGCACCGGGCAGTGAATCCACCTGATTACCATGCACCACCACAACCGGCGGATTGGAGCCGCCCTGGTGAGCGTATCGCAGCTTGATGCGGCGACCATGAACCATCGGCGGCTGGTGTTGAGCAACGGCATCCTGGAGGATTGCAGTCAACCGGTTGGTTGGCCACTTTGACATCGCGGATTCATAGCAGGCCTGGACCGACTCATACATGGTTCCCACGCCCGTGCCGTGCAGTGCCGAGATATAATACTTGTCCGCGTAATCCAGGAAATCCAGGCGCCTGGCTACCTGCTCTTTTACCCGTTCACGGTCTTCCGGATCCATGCCGTCCCATTTGTTGATGGCGATCACCAGTGAGCGGCCCGCATCCAGTACAAACCCGATCAGGTGCAGATCCTGGTCTACCAGCCCCTCCCGGGCATCGATCACCAGAATCACGACATGGGCGTCATCAATCGCCTGCAGTGTCTTGATAATGGAGAACTTCTCCACCGCCTCGCGAACATTCTTTCGGCGACGAACCCCGGCAGTGTCGATCAAGGTATACTCATGCCCCTGGCGCTCATAGGGAATGTAAACGCTGTCACGGGTAGTTCCTGGCATGTCGTACACCACCACCCGATCTTCACCGAGCATGCGGTTAACCAGCGTAGACTTGCCCACATTCGGCCGCCCCACCACACCAATCCGGATACCCGGGTAACGATCCGCCCTATCCTGATCTTCCGGATTTTCCGGTTCCGGCAGCAGCGCTTCCAGCAAAGACAGGATGCCGCGGTTATGGGCCGCCGCAATCAGAAACGTGGATTCAAACCCCAGACTGTAGAAGTCCGCTGCCGCCACGTCCGGATCCTGGCCATCGGTCTTGTTAACCACCAGATGAGCCTGTTTGCCCGATTTGCGCAGATAATCCGCGATCATTTCATCGCCCGCGGTCAGTCCTGCCCGACCGTCCACAAGAAACAGGACAATGTCCGCTTCTTCTACCGCCTGCATTGACTGGCGAGCCATTTCGGCGTCAATACCGGCTTCGTCACCGGTCAGGCCACCCGTATCGATAACGATGAACTTCTGGCCTTCGTAGTTGCCCTCACCGTATTTTCGGTCCCGGGTCAGCCCGGGGAAGTCCGCTACGAGAGCATCCCTGGAGCGGGTCATCTGGTTAAACAACGTTGACTTACCAACGTTGGGGCGGCCTACAAGGGCGATAACTGGGGTCATATTGATCTGCTATTCAAGAAACCAGAAACCCGGCACACAGGCTAAAGCCTGGGCCGGGCATAAACTTGTCGGGGCGTACTCAGTCGTCCTGTTCAATTCTCAGGACGGCCATCTTTCCGCCATTTCCATAAACCAGCAGGTTACCATCTTCGATCACCTGAACTGGTACGCGGATACCGTCACTATCGAACTCACGCTGGCCCTGCAGACTGCCATCGGAGGTCGACAGCACGTGCAGGTAGCCTTCAAAGTCGCCAACCACGAGATAATCACCGGAAACAGCCGGCCGGGTCAGCTGGCGCCAGGAAAGGCTATCCTGAACCCAAAGCTCTCGCCGGTCGCTGCCACGGAGCGCTACGATATCGCCATTGGCGGAAGACAGAAAGATATTGCCGTTACCAATCGCGGGCGAGTAGAAGCTTGATGCCCGACGGCTCCAGATTTCCTGCCCGGAACGAATATCCACCAGCGCCAGCTTACCCTGATAACCGACGACCATAATGGCCGAATCCAGAACCAGCGGCTGGCCGCCGATATCCACCAGGCGTTCCAGTTCAGTACGACCCTGGGGCTGACCGACCTCATACTGCCACACTGGCTGTCCGTCCGAGGCGGTGAGTGCAATGACACGACCGTTGGCAAACGAGGAGATCACAATGTCGCCGCCAACCAAAGGTGCAGCTGCGGTGCGCACGGTCAGCACCGGCACTTGAGCCTCGTATTGCCAGCGGCGTTCTCCGGTCGCTGCATCGTGGGCAATCACACGACCATCGGTGGTTTGCACCACCACAAGGTTACCGTTGGATTGAGGCGCAGCCAGAACCTCGGTGGGCAGAAGTACCCGCCAGGCCTCGGCACCGTCCTCCGAGGACACGGCCACCAGTTCCGCATCCCGGGTGACCAGGTAAAGGTGCCGGGCATCAGCGCCCGGTCCGGCAAAAAACTGTTCATCGTAGTCTTTCTGCCAGATAACCTCACCATCCGCCGGCCTGACCGTCGTAACAATCCCGTCAGCGGAAGCCGCATAAATCACGTCGCCGGCGTAAAGAGGCGCGATCTGAAGCAGCTGATCGTCATGACCATCACCAACAGACATGCTCCATACCGTATCCAGCTCAACAGTTTCGCTGATTTCAGGTACCGGAGCAGGTTGCTCAAAAGTGTCTGTACTACTGCACCCGGAGATTCCGACCAACAGACCACAAAAAACGGAGCCAAGCCCGACCTTGAGCGCGCGCCCAACGAACATCAAGCGTCCTCCCCGACACCGAGGTCTGACAGCTTCAGTTCAAGAACACCGCTACGACCCTGCTGGCTCTGCTCACGTGCCGCCAGATACGCCTCACGCGCACCGTCCCGGTCGCCCTTGGCCAACAGAACATCGCCTCTCAGCTCGGAGAAGATGGCGGCAAAGGCATCCGCGTCTACTGCATTGTCCAGAGTGGCAAGCGCGGCATCGTGTTCGCCAGCGGCAAACTGGGCTCGGGCAAGACGGTTACGAATCACCAGCTCCAGAGCCGGATGACCCGCTGATTTCTCCAGCGCCCAGTTCAGTGATTCAACAGCGGCCGCGCGATCCTCACCTTCAACCATCTGCTGCCGTGCCAGAACCAGATTGCCATAGATGGCATAGGCGCTGTCGCCGTGTTCGTCTCGCAGTGTCTCCGCCACAAAACCTACAGTGTCGGCCGACTCATCATCTGCAGAGGAGAACGCGTTCAGCAGGTTGGCAAACTGATTAGCGGCTTCGGCGCGTTGTTGCGCCTGATGGTTCTGCCAGGCCTGCCATCCGAAGACGATGGCCAGAGCCGCACCAATACCGATGAGCAGCGAGCTTCCGTTATTTTTCCACCAGTCCTTGATTGCCTGGACCTGTTCTTCTTCGGTGCGCAACTCCGCCATGAAAACTCCTGTTATTCGTTAAAACTGCCTGTTTATATAGACTCTGCTTACAACAAACCGGCAAGCACAGCTGCCAGATCTGCCTGAGCGACTTCCTGTTGGGGCTGATCGTCACGTAACGGCTTGAGCCCCGCCGTGGCCTGAGCGATTTCGTTTTCCCCCAGAATCACCGCAAAGCGTGCGCCACTGCGGTCTGCTTTTTTCATCTGACTCTTGAAGCTGCCGCCACCGCAGTGTGAGACGACAATCCGGCCTGGCAATTCATTTCGTAGCGTTTCTGCCAACGCCATCGCCGGGGCTACCGCCTGGTCACCCATGGCTGTAACGTAAACATCGGCTTGATTGTTCACATGTTCGGGGACCAGTTCCAGGGTTTCCAGTAGCAGAATCAGTCGCTCCAGCCCCATGGCGAAGCCCACCGCTACGGTGGGTTTGCCTCCAAGCTGCTCCACCAGACCATCGTAACGGCCACCGGCACAGATCGTGCCCTGGGCACCCAGGCTGTCGGTAATCCACTCGAACACGGTTTTGCCGTAATAGTCCAGTCCGCGCACCAGGGCCGGGTTTACCGTGTAGGCAACGCCCGCCGCATCCAGCATCGCTTTCAGTTGTTCAAAATGCTGGCGCGATTCATCATCCAGATAGTCGTCCAGGCTCGGTGCGCCCTGCAAAATCTCCCTCGTGGCCGGATCCTTGCTGTCCAGTATCCGCAAAGGATTCGTGGTTAACCGGCGTTTGCTGTCATCGTCGAGCTTATCCTGATATTGCTCCAGATAGGCAACCAGGGCCTGACGGTAGACTTTCCGGGAGTCGCTGGTACCGATGGAGTTGATCTCGAGTCTGGCATGGTCGGACAACCCCAGGGCGCTCCACAGGCGCGCCGTCAGGATCAACAGCTCGGCATCAATGTCAGGGCCGGCCATACCGAAGCATTCAACACCAATCTGATGAAACTGGCGGTAACGGCCTTTCTGTGGCCGCTCATGCCGGAACATCGGACCGGTGTACCAAAGCCGCCGGGTCTGATTAAAGAGCAGCCCATGCTCTTCCGCTGCACGCACGCACCCGGCCGTACCTTCGGGCCGCAGAGTAAGGCTATCGCCGTTGCGGTCTTCAAAGGTATACATCTCTTTTTCGACGATGTCAGTGACTTCACCGATCGATCGTTTGAACAACTCGGTATGTTCGACCACTGGCATACGGATTTCCTGATAGCCGTACTGCCCGAGAACCCGTCGAACGGTGGACTCAACGTACTGCCAGACCGGTGTCTGGTCCGGGAGAATATCGTTCATCCCCCGGATTGCCTGAATCTTTGCCAAAATAATATCCTGATAGTTTTCTGAAATCGGTTCTGATCAGTCTGAGGACTTGGCGATGACTGCGCTGTCCTGGTCCTCGCGCCGTGACACTTCCTCGCGAATCAGGCGTTCAAGGTCGTCCACCAGCGTTGCGTTGTCCAGCTTCTGGTTTGGCTTTCCGGCCATATAAAACAGGTTTTTCGGTGTGCCACCGGTCAGACCGATATCCGCTACCTTTGCCTCACCGGGACCATTAACAATACAGCCAATAATGGCCACATCCATAGAGGTGTTCACATCCTCAAGCCGGGCTTCCAGATCATTCATGGTCTGGATAACATCAAAGTTCTGACGGGAACAGCTTGGGCAGGCTATAAAGTTAATGCCGCGGCTGCGTAACCGAAGACTTTTGAGAATGTCGAAGCCGACTTTGATTTCCTGAACCGGATCGGCGGCAAGGGAAACCCGAATGGTGTCCCCAATGCCATCCATCAACAGCATGCCCAGGCCAATGGAGGACTTGACCGTGCCGGAACGGAATCCACCGGCCTCAGTGATACCAAGGTGCAGCGGTTGCTCAATCTGGGAGGCGATAAGGCGGTAGGCCGCGACGGTCATGAACACTTCCGACGCTTTCAGGCTGACCTTGAAGTCCTGAAAATCGTGTTTGTCCAGGATGTCGATATGACGCATGGCCGACTCTACCAGCGCTTCCGGCGTGGGCTCGCCGTATTTGCGTTGAAGCGCTTTTTCCAGTGAACCCGCGTTTACGCCGATCCTGATCGGAATGTTGCGGTCCCGGGCAGCACTGATTACCGCACTGACCCGATCGTCCCGGCCAATGTTACCGGGATTGATGCGCAGGCAGTCCACACCAAGCTCTGCAACTCGGAGCGCTATCTTGTAGTCAAAATGGATATCGGCCACCAACGGTAACGAGACCTGCTGGCGAATCTTGCCAAAGGCCTCAGCCGCCTCCATGGACGGAACCGACACCCGTACGATATCAGCTCCGGCCTCCTGGATAGCCTTGATCTGTGTGACTGTTGCGTCTACATCGCAGGTATTGGTATTGGTCATGCTCTGCACCGCAATGGGCGCATCGCCGCCAACGGGAACATTACCTACCATGATCTGACGGGATTTACGTCTTTTGATCGGAGACTCTTGTTTCATGGGATTCAACCAGAAATCTTTGGGAAGAAAATTCTGCTCAGGGCTCGAGCGTAAACTCTGACCGATTGTTTACGACGCGAAAATTACCAAGATCCATCGGTTCGCCCTGGAATTCCAGGGACTCCACCGCGCTCATGGCGCCCACCACAACTCTGAGCGGTGGCTGTCCGCTCACGTCCAGGGCATCGCCCTCTCGGCGTAACGCACTGGCCAGTCGATTGCCCGCACCATCTGTGACCTGAATCCAGCAGTCGTCACTGAACGTCATGGCCAACCTCACGGTTTCAACCGGGGCCTCCATCACTTCAGACTCAGTCAGAGCGGGATCCGGGGATTGCGCAACAACAGGCGGCTGTTCCACCGAAGGCTGCTCTGACAGCAACTCTTCCTGGCCGAGGCTTCCACTCTCGGTCGGTTCGCTCAGAGCTTCAGTATCCGTCACAGCGCCATTCTCTGTTTCAACGTTTCCGACTGAACTGGTGCCTGAATCCATCTGTTCCGGTTCGGCCGGCTGTTCAGCCTCTTCGATAACGGAGGGCGCATCTTCCGGTTCAGGACTGGCATCGCTAACGGCCTCGCCACTCTGTGCTTCCAGAGACTCCGAGATACCGTCGGCATTACTTTGAACCGGCTCCGACATCGGTTTTACGAGATAGCTATACGCCAGAAAGCCAACTACCCCGAGGAATGCCAGCAACACAACCAGTTTGGCAATCTGCCGCTTGCGTTTTTTCTTGCGCTCGATATCAACCAGAGGATTGGACTGGTGTTCCTGCTCCCGCTGCTGACGCAGGGGCTCAAGTTCCGAGTCGAGCGCTGCAATCAGGGCGTCTGCATTCAGTTGCACCTGGCGGGCATAAGTTCGAACATACCCTTTGAGAAACAACTCGGTATCAACCTTGCTGTAATCACCTTCCTCGATGGACTGGATTACCGAAGGGCGCAGGTGTTGCTGATCTGCAATGTCTGAAACGCTGAGCCCGAGCTTTTCCCGGGCGCGCCTTAGCTGCTGGCCAACCGAGGCCTCGGAAGCTGACTGTGACTGCTCCTCACCGGTCATTGGCAATCAGTACCTTATATTGTTGATATTCGACAGATTCCGGATACTCGTTTCTGAGCAATAGTGCCAGGCTGGCTTCCTGATCCCTGTCCTGGAAATGCCGGGCAATCCGGATACCGGTATACAGACTCTCCGGTGAATGCGTCAACCGGGTGTTGCGCTGTATCATGGTCTGAAGACGGCTGTAGTATCGAGAGGCCTGAGAAAAGTCACCCTGCTCAACCAGCACCCGAGAGAGGGACAACAGGGTGCGGGCCTCGCCCCGCGTGAGCTCCACAGCACGCCGATAGGCGGCTTCGGCCGATTCCAGCGAACCAAGCCGTTCTTCTGTCAGCCCGAGGTTATAAAAAACGGCTCCCCGGTCTTTATACTCCGTATCACGCGAGGCAGTCCGGAACTGGTCCCGGGCCTCCTCAAACCGTTTGAGGCTATACAGGAAAGCACCGTAATACACTCTTCCGCGGGTATAGTCTCCATCCGAGGCTATGGCATCCCGGAAACTTTTTTCCGCCAGATTTTCCTCACCCTCGGCGCTCAACACCAGGCCCCGGGCAGCAAGTGCCGGTGCGCTTCGGCTGTCGATTTCTAACGCCCGCTCCAGGTGGTCACGGGCACGATCCAGATTCCCCTGACCAATGTAGGCAGTCGCCAGTTGAACATAATTGTTGAGGGCTTTCTGTCGGTCGGCTTCACGGCTGAACCGGCTATCGGTGGTGGTGACACAGCCCGATAACATGACCCCGATAACCAGAACCACAGCGGAAACGAGTTTCACGGTAACGTCCTTTGCCATCAACAAACACCTTCTCCTGTTGTCTCACCCGACGGTTATCAGGGGTTGACCTGTTGTACTGCGATATAACGCTGGCTTCTGCGCGTCCGGTCTTCGACCCGCCCTACCAACTGACCGCATGCGGCATCGATATCGTCTCCGCGGGTGGTGCGGATCGTCGTGACATAACCGGCCTCGTTGAGCACGGTCTGGAACCTCCGGGTTGCGTTCATGCTTGGCCGGCGGAAATCACTTTCCGGAAACGGATTGAACGGAATCAGGTTGATCTTGCAGGGCAACCCTTTTAACAACACCACCAGCTCCCGGGCGTGTTCCGGTTGATCATTCACTCCTTCAATCACCGTGTACTCAATCGTGGCTTTGCGCTTGTCCGGCAGTCGTGAAAGGTAGCGCCGGGTCGCGGCCAACAGTTCCGCAATCGGGTATTTCTTGTTCAGGGGAACCAACTGGTTTCTCAATTCATCATTAGGTGCATGGAGTGAGATGGCCAGTGAAACATCGGTAACTTCGCCGAGACGATCCAGTGCGGGCACCACTCCGGATGTACTGAGCGTTACCCGACGCTTTGAGATGCCGTAAGCGAGATCTTCCATCATGAGATTCATGGCATCGACCACGTTCTCAAAATTAAGCAGGGGCTCGCCCATCCCCATCATCACCACGTTGGTGATAGGTCGGTCATTGGGATCGAACGGCATGAACGCCCGTCGTGCAACCCATACCTGACCAATGATCTCGGCGGCCGTCAGATTACGGTTAAAACCACGCTTGCCAGTAGAGCAGAAGGTACAGTCGAGGCTGCAACCGATTTGCGACGACACGCACAGAGTTCCACGCTCGCCATCCGGAATCAGGACGGTTTCAACGCTGTTGCCGTTATCCATGCGCATGACCCATTTCCGGGTACCGTCTTTTGATGTCTCATCATAGACGACCTCGGGGCCACGAATCTCGGCAACTTCCTTGAGCTGTTCGCGCAGCGACTTGCTCATATTGGTCATTTGATCGAAGTCATCAACACCGCGCTGATGCATCCACTGGAGAACCTGCTGGGCACGGAAACGCTTTTCCCCCAGGGTTTCAAAAAACGCCTCCAGTTTTGCCTTGGGCATTCCCAGAAGATTGACTTTTTCGGCGGCGCCCGTCATCACATAACCTCGATCAGATAACCAATTCAGGGGCACCCTGCCGGGCACCCCTGAAACAACAACCTCAGCCGCGCGGGCAGATTTCGTTGTCGTTGAAGAAATAAGCCACTTCACGCTCAGCGGAGGCAGCAGAGTCAGAACCATGGACAGCGTTGGCGTCGATGGAGGAAGCAAAATCCGCACGAATGGTGCCAGCTTCCGCTTCTTTAGGGTTGGTAGCACCCATCAGCTCACGATTCTTCAGGATAGCACCCTCGCCTTCCAGCACCTGAACCACAACCGGGCCAGAGGTCATGAATGCAACCAGATCATTAAAGAACGGGCGCTCTTTGTGCTCGGCGTAAAAGCCCTCAGCCTGCTCCTGAGTAAGGTGCATCATCTTGGCAGCAACGATTTTCAGGTCCGCCTTCTCGAAACGGCTGTAGATTTCGCCGATCACGTTCTTGGCGACTGCGTCGGGCTTGATAATGGAGAGCGTGCGCTCGTTTGCCATGGTATTTCTCCAGTTAGTTCAGGGTTGAAAATTCAGAGGTGGGATTATACGCAGTCAGGGTGCAACTGCCTACCGCACCGAGCGAAGTCGCTCCACAACTTCAATAATCTGGGAACAGGCAAATGCAACCTCCTCTTCGGTGGTGAACCTGCCAAAGGAAAACCTGAGCGCCCGGTGAGCCAGCTCATCGCTGACGCCTATTCCTCGCAATACATAAGAAGGCTCGACCGTTGCTGAAGCGCAGGCGGAGCCCGAGGACACCGCAAGGTTGCGAAGGCCGAGCATCAACGACTCGGCTTCAACACCCTCAAACGACAGATTGACAATACCCGGCACACGATGTTCCCGACTGCCATTAAAGTGAACTCCGTCAAGCCCCTCAAGCCCGTCCAGGAACGCCGCGCGCATCTGTTCCAGTTTACTTATTTCGGCATCAAGCCCGGTACGTGCCAGCTCGAAGGCCCGCCCCATGCCCACGATCTGATGCGTCGCCAGTGTGCCCGATCGCATGCCGCGCTCATGTCCACCGCCATGCATCTGTGCTGCAATGCGAACCTCCGGCGCTCGCCGGACATACAGCGCCCCTACGCCTTTCGGGCCATAAACCTTGTGAGCCGAAAGAGAGAGCAAATCCACCTCAAGATCCGCAACATCCACTGGCAGCTTGCCGGCGGCCTGGGCGGCATCAACATGAAACAGCACGCCACGTTTTCTCAAGCACTTGCCGATTGCACGGATGTCGGTCAGCGAACCAAGCTCATTGTTGACCATCATCAGGCTGACCAGGGCGGTGTTATCCCGAAGCGCGGATTCGACGGCCTCAACGGAGGCCCTGCCATCGACTTCCGGCTCCAGCCAGGTAACCTCAATGCCCTGCTGCTCCAGCCACTTGCAGGTATCAATGACAGCCTTGTGCTCAATGCGGGATGTCACGATATGGGGATTATCGCGTAGCTCCGCCACACCCTTGATGGCAAGATTGTCAGATTCCGTGGCTCCGGAAGTCCAGACAATCTCCCGGGGGTCTGCGTGGATCAGATCCGCCACCTGTCGACGAGCATTTTCAACGGCGGCTTCGGCCTGCCAGCCATAACCATGAGAACGGGAAGCCGGATTGCCAAACACCCCATCCAGGGTCAGGTACTTCATCATGTCTTCAGCAACGGCGGGATCAACGGGCGTCGTCGCCGCATAGTCCAGATAGACGGGCTTTTTCATAGGCAAAAGAGGTCGGGTTATCAGGCCGTGGCCTGGTCAGTCAGTCTTTGGGTATTGATAGCGTCGGCACTTTCATCAGACTGCTTGCGGTTCTGACGATCAGCCACTTGCCGGATTTCGTGTTTGCGCATCAGATCCCCGAGACTGATTTCACTCAGGAATTGATGAATCTGGTCACTGAGATCAGACCAGAGATGGTGGGTAAGGCATTTCTCGCCGTTCTGGCAGTCACCTTTGTTACCGCAACGCGTAGTATCAAGGGACTCACTCACAGCGTCGACCACTTCGGCCACGAAAACCTCATCTGCGGAGCGGCTCAGGCGATAACCGCCACCGGGGCCACGCACACTTACCACCAATTTCTGCCTGCGCAGTCGAGAGAACAGCTGCTCCAGGTAAGAAAGGGAAATTTCCTGTCGGGCTGAAATATCCGCCAGACTCACCGGCCCCTGCCCTGCATGCAGCGCAAGATCCAGCATTGCCGTAACGGCATAGCGGCCTTTCGTGGTCAGTTTCATAACCTCAGCCCCAATGATGGGATTGAATCTCGATTCACTGGAGCGAGTATGAATTGACCAACTAAAACAGTCAAGTATTCAGCCACGCTCCCGCTCATCAGACTCATCGCGAACGCAGTCGAAATCCTCATCATGCAAGGGAGGCAGCTCGCCATTCTGATACTCGGCGTTCACCTTGCGAAGCGCCTTGCACATATTCTCAATCCGATCATCCACCGCATGCATGTGGTCCAGCAATGCCCTGACCGATCTAGCGACCGGGTCCGGCATTTCCTCGGTTACGCCGTAGGCGTCGAAGCCCATACGCTCCTCCATCTCCTTGCGGCGCACGTCGTCTTCACCTTTGCGTTTGACGATGACCCTGCCCGGTATGCCTACCACGGTTGCCCCAGGCGGAACCGCCTTGGTCACCACAGAGTTGGAGCCGATCTTCGCACCCTCACCCACCTCAAATGGCCCGAGAATCTTTGCGCCGGCACCCACTACCACACCATTACCGATCGTTGGATGCCGCTTGCCCTTGTTCCAGCTGGTGCCGCCAAGCGTCACACCCTGGTATAGCGTGACATCGTCTCCAATCACCGTGGTTTCACCAATCACCACACCCATGCCATGATCAATAAAGAAGCGGCGACCAATGGTTGCGCCAGGATGAATCTCGATACCGGTAAACCATCTCGCCAGCGTAGAAATCGTCCGCGCAAGCCACTTCAGCCCCATGCTCCACAGCCAGTGGGAGAAGCGATGAAACAACAGCGCGTGCAATCCCGGGTAGTTGGTCAACACCTCAAAGGTGTTCCTCGCCGCCGGATCCCGGTGAAATACGCTTTTTACATCTTCCCGTAAACGCTCAAACATGACGTTATTCCTGCCCCTCATCCACGGCACCAGCCGCTGTCGTGTTCCTGCCCAACCCTTCGCGGGCACCGGTGGCCTTCTGAACCGATGTCAAAATACCCCGGAGAATATTGATTTCCATCTGGTCCAGCTTTGCCCGCTGAAACAACCGGCGCAACCGTGTCATCAACTGCCTGGGATTCTCCCGGCGATGAAAAGCCACATCCTGCAATACCTGCTCGAGATGACCGAAAAATCCTTCAACATCATTCACCGTTGCGGGCGGCACATCCCATCCGCGGTCCCCGGGTTCGACCATGGACTCAAGGTAGGGACTGCTTTCCACCTCTTCAAGCCCACGAAGATAATGCATCCGCAACTCATAACAAACCACCTGCACCGCCATTGCCAGATTCAGTGAGCTGTAGTCCGGGTTCGAGGGGATATGGATGTGATAATGGCAGCGCTGAAGCTCTTCATTGGACAACCCATTGCTCTCACGCCCAAACACCAGGGCGACAGGACCACGAGCACTGTTTTCCGCCGCGGTGACGGCAGCCTGGGGCGGGGAAATAACGGGCCAGGGAACCTTCCGCCCGCGTGCGCTGGTACCCATCACCAGGACACAGTCTGACAACGCCTCGTCAAGACTGGAAACCACCTGAGCCCGATCCAGCACATCCGACGCCGATGAAGCCCGGGCATAAGAGGCTTCATCCGGAAACGACTTTGGGTTAACCAGCCAGAGATTTCCAAGCCCCATGTTTTTCATGGCGCGGGCGACGGCGCCAATATTGCCCGAGTGGGTAGTTTCCACCAGGACGATGCGAACCTGATCATGGTAGGTATCAGTGCTTTCCACCGGCAGCGAGGGCTTGTTCATGGTCATCGGGCCTGTTACTTCAAGAAAAGTGATAAAAGAGCGGCATGATACCAGAATTACCGGCCAACCCGCTCTCCGGAAATGCCGCAACCCCGTGGTATCCGTGCTTTTGCTAAGCCAAAAAACGTACAAGGCGGGGCAGTTTTTGCTATCATGGCCGGCCTTCACACACCCGGATAATGAACACTCAGATGCAACCAGCAATTAAAATGGCCCTGCGCGTTGCCCGCCAGGGATCTGACTACCTGAAAGCCCATTTCGAGCGCCAGGAGCCTAACGGTAAGGATGAGTCCGAACGCCACCGGCAACTGGAGCGAGTGGAGCAGTCCATTTACGACAACTTCACCGAACAACTGGAAAAGGCCTACAAGGATCATGTGATCGCGCCTCTGGGCGAGTCCGACGCCGGCAACCACGAAAAAAGCTGGCACATATTCCCGGTTCTCGGCCGCGACAATTTTGTGCGAGGCATTCCCGAATTTGTTCTTGCCCTGGCCCAGAAAAAGAACAATCGCACCGAAAACCTGCTGCTGGTTAACCCGATTACCGGCGAAGAGTACTCCGCCAGCCGAGGCCACGGCGCTGTCCTGAACAGCCGCCGCGTGCGCACATCCGAAGTAAAAGTGCCCGCCAAGGCAGCACTGGCCACCAACCTCCTCGACCAGGCCCACCAGGGCGATGACCCGATGATCTGGGGCGAGATGGCAGCCGGCCTGGCTCGCGACACCGCCATGTTCCGCACCTCGGGCTGCGTCACACTGGATATCGCGCGAGTGTCTGCTGGCCTGCTGGATGCGGCCGTGATCTTCCGACCACAGGCAGCAGATTTTGATCTGGGCGTAACACTGGCCATGGAGTCTGGCGCCCTGACCGGCGACTTCTCCGGCAACCCCGCGGTTGGAGCCGCCAGACAACTGGTCGTCGCCAATCCAAAGCTGTTCCGGGAACTGCTCAAAACGCTGCACCCCTTCCGGGGTCGACTGCCGCGTTAAGAAAAGCCGAACCGCAAAAAAACCGCCACTCCTCACGGATGGCGGTTTTTTTGTGGCCTGGAAAAGACCCGGAGCTTACATCCGGTTCAACCACTCCGGCGGCTGCTCCTCTTCTTCCTCACCGGTACCCTCTTTCGCGGGAACCATCAGATCTTCGCGGGTCACGCCCATCACCATCAACATATTCGCGGACACGTAGATGGACGAATAGGTACCGACAACAACACCGATAATCAGGGCAAGCGCAAAGTTATTGATCGCTTCGCCACCCAGGAAATACAGCGCCAGCAATACAACCAGCGTGGTACCAGAAGTATTAATGGTTCGGGTAATGGTCTCGTGGATCGACTGGTTGATAATGTCCCAGGCCTCACCTACGCGCATTTTCCGGAAGTTCTCCCGAATCCGGTCAGCAACAACGATGGTATCGTTCAGGGAATACCCGATAACCGCCAGCAACGCCGCCAGCACCGTCAGGTCGAAGGTCCACTGAAACAGCGCGAACACCCCCAGAACAATGATGACGTCGTGCGCCAGAGGAATCACCGAGGCGATACCAAACTTGAACTGGAAGCGCATACCCACATAGATCAGTACCACCGCGAGGGCGATCAGCAGCCCCAGTCCACTGTCTTCTTTGAGCTCTTCGCCCACCTGAGAACCGACAAATTCAGAGCTGACCAACTCAAGGTCAGCTCCGTCCGCCGCCAGCACGCCGGCCACTTCCAGCGCCAGTTCGTCATTCCCGGCCTCTGCCATCCGGATCAGTACCGTGGTATCGGCTCCGAAATTCTGAACCGCAAACTGCTCGTACCCCGCCTCGGTAAGGGTGTTTCTGATTCCGTCCAGGCTAGGAGCTTCAGCGTATTCGAGCTCCACCGAGGTTCCCCCGGTAAAGTCCATACCCAGATTCAGGCCACGCACCCCCAACAGCGCAATGGAGGCCACCACCAAAACAATAGAAAGTACGGAAGCTATCTTCCGCAAGCCCATGAAATCAAACGGCTGCTTTTCCATATCAGGCATTTTCAAGCTTCCCCCCGATGGACAATTTCTCGACCCTGCGACCGCCATAAACCAGATTCACTATGCCGCGGCTCACCATCAGGCCCGAGAACATGGAAGTGAGAATACCGATACACAGGGTAACTGCGAAGCCCTTCACCGGTCCGGAGCCCATGGCAAACAGAATGACGGCAACCAGAAGGGTTGTGATATTGGCATCGAAAATCGACACAAAGGCGCGACCATAACCGGCATTAATGGCGCTTTGTGGCGGCACCCCCGCCTTCAGCTCTTCCTTGATACGTTCAAAGATCAGAACGTTCGCATCAACGGCCATACCCACCGTAAGAACGATACCCGCGATACCCGGCAACGTCAGCGTGGCAGATAGGATTGACATGCATGCAACCAGCAACATCAGGTTAAGCGTCAGCGCAACATTGGCCACCAATCCGAAGCCGCGGTAGAACACCAGCATGTAAAGCAACACCAGCCCGAAGCCGAGCATCACCGACATCATCCCGGCATCGATATTCTTCTGCCCCAGGCTTGGCCCGATGGTGCGCTCCTGCACAAAGTACATGGGCGCAGCCAGAGCACCGGCCCTCAGCAGCAGTGCGAGCTCAGCCGCTTCGGGGATGGAATCCAGACCAGTAATCCGGAAACTGCTCCCCAGCGCTGACTGCACTGTCGCCAGGCTGATAATGCCTTTTTCCACGACCCGGTTTTCAGTTTCAACGATTTCTCCGTTAACTTCCCGGGTCTCGGTTTCGGTGCGGTATTCAATGAACAACACTGCCATACGGCGGCCGATGCTATTGCGTGTCGCCCGATTCATCAGGTCACCACCAACGGAGTCCATGGTGATATTGACCTGCGGCTGGCCATTCTCATCGAACGCCTGCTGGGCATTGGCAACGTTGTTACCAGTGGCAATCACATCCCGCTCAAGACGAGCGGTACGCTGTGGATTATCCCGGAAAGGAAACTGTTCGGTCTCGGCGGAAGGCGCATCCTGCCGAGCTTCCATCCGGAATTCCAGGTTAGCCGTCGCGCCAAGTACACGCTTGGCCTGAGCGGTATCCTGCACACCTGGCAGTTCTACAATAATGCGGTCTGCCCCCTGACGCTGAACCAGCGGCTCGGCCACGCCCAGTTCATTCACCCGGTTGCGGATGGTGGTCAGGTTCTGTTCAAGAGCGTATTCCTGGATGTTCCGAACTTCCGCTTCGGACAACGTCAGCGTCAGCAGAAACTCTTCACCTTCTGTTGTCTCATCCAACAGGAATTCGTTGTACTGATCGCGAACCAGCTCAAACGCCTCGCTACGTGCAGCTTCGTCACGGAAGCTCAGTACAATACGGGCCTGATCCTCAATGTCGCCACCGCGGTAGCGGATGCGCTCTTCCCTCAGCTCTCGCTTGATCTGACCAGACAACGCTTCCAGACGCTGATTCAAAGCCGTTTCCATATCCACCTCCAACAGGAAGTGAACACCACCACGTAAATCCAGCCCCAGTTTCATTGGGCCTGCTCCAAGGCTACGCAGCCAGCCTGGCGTTGACGGCGCCATATTCAGGGCCACCAGGTATTCGTTGCCAAGAGCCGCCTGAACAGCGGGGCGTGCCCGCAGCTGGTCATCGGAGCTGGTGAGGCGGATCAGCGCGTCACGCTCTTCCAACAGGCTTGATTTTACTTCGATACCTTCCTGCTCAAGCTTGGCAAGGGCGCGATCAAGCACTCGCTGCTCAACTTCAGTGCTGCCACGGGCGCCGGTGATCTGGATAGCGTAATCGTCAGGGAAAAAGTTCGGTAAGGCGTAGATAAAACCAATCACCAGTGCAAACACGATGACCAGGTTTTTCCAGAGAGGATACTTGTTCAGCATGAGAATCCTTCGAGCCGGCAGACGTGCCGGTCTTGGTGTTTCAGCCAGTCAGAAAATGAACAGGCGCATCTTGGATGCGCCTGGAAACCAGCTCAGATGTCCTTGAGAGTGCCTTTCGGCAGAGCCGCAGCAACGGCAACTTTCTGAACCTTCATTTCAACGTTATCTGCAACTTCCAGAACAATGAAGTCGTCGGTTACTTTGGTAATCTTGCCAGCGACGCCACCAGAGGTAACCACTTCATCACCCTTGTTCAGGCCGGACATCAGGGCCTTATGCTCTTTTGCACGCTTGGACTGCGGACGCCAGATCAGGAAATAGAAAATCAGGATGAAGCCGGCGAAAAAGATGATCTGACCCATCACGCTCATTCCCTGGGCACCCGCTTCCTGAGCCGAGGCCAGAGCAGGCATCAGAGACAGCAAGCCAGCGATGAGCAATTTGACTGATTTCATTCAGGTTCTCCGTTTATTGACAGATTTAAAGCAAAATTTGTTCAGGAATCGCCCAGAGGCGGAACGGTTTCGCCCCGTAAGGCATAGAATTCGCTTACAAAGTCCGACAATGTACCTGCTTCAATGGCCCCACGCAATCCACTCATCAGGTTCTGATAGAACCTCAGGTTATGA
>Ga0114900_1000538_pt1 | contig 28204 bp, 43 predicted proteins | sample MalvireepMed_231_FD_89685 | JGI IMG/M metagenome (GOLD analysis project Ga0114900, IMG submission 89685) | Marine viral communities from the Global Malaspina Expedition - Malaspina viral metaG DeepMed_231 | ecosystem: Environmental > Aquatic > Marine > Oceanic | place: Mediterranean Sea...
CGCATAAGAATAATAGATCTACGGATAATAAGCGATCTAATGTAAAGCCACAAAGTAAATTTGCTAATCGTAGCTTTAAAAGAACTAGTACTGCTGGAATGGCTAAAAAGAAGAAGAAATAATGAAGACACCAGAAAATGATCAACAAAAATTATTCTTTGATCTTGTTGCAGCAGGTACATCTGTACGGGATGCAACTGTAGAAGCAAATTATACGTATAGATATGGATATGAACTTATAAGAAATTATAAGGAATATCTTCTAGATTGTGTTGAGCAACAGTTAGTGCTCCACGCTGGAAAAGCTGCTAAAATTCTTACTGATGGATTAAGTTCCGAAGGAACTGATATGCATGAGAAGGTCCATACTACTAATGCCAAAGATATTTTGGATCGTATAGGATTAGTAAAGAAGGATCGGCTGAATGTAACAGTCGATAGTTCGAGTGGTTTAGTTATTATACCAAGTAAAATAAATACAAATGACAATAAAGACGAGGAATAGAACTTCCTCAACTGTGCCTTTTGGATATGTTCTGCATCCAGAAAACGATCATTTAATTATTGAGAATGATCAGGATCAGAAAGTACTACAAGAATTACGGGAAAAAGGTAGAACTCTCAGTTTACGTGAGGCATCTCGTTATGTCGAAGCTAATACTGGGCGAAAACTTACTCCTAGAGGTATAAAAAAAATACTAGATAGGAGCTACTAAATTTATTAGGCTTCAAAAATAATGTTATATAAATTTAATAAAGTAAATTAAGGAGATAAATTATGGCGAGTATTACTACTGACCCGCATGAAGCCTACGTGCTTAGAGTAGATTCTGCGGGACTTGATCGAAATGCTACTAATGTTGTAGCTGCTGCTGGTACAGCAGCTTCTGATGCTACTGTTATTACGGCTTTTAATAATATTGTTACAGGTGCCACTGGTGCTGCTGGTGTGGCATTACCGGCTGCTGCGACTAATGCAGGACCGTACACTATTGTAAATGACAATACAAATTACGCTCTGTTGGTTTATCCTGTCAGTGGCGGAAATGATAATATTAATGACCTGTCCGAAGACACGGCCTATTATCTTAGCCCGCGTCAGACCGCTGTATTTTCGGCTACTAGTGCCACTAAGTGGTACGCAGACCGTACTAAGAATCAACCATGCCGAGAAACCCATTTTGAAATCTTTGATGATTTTACAAATGCAGCTATTTCTGTATCTGGCGTTGTGCCTGATAACTGGATTACTTTTGCTGGTAGTGATGGTGATGCTACTGCTGCAGCAACAACTGCTGGTGTACCAGAAGGTATCATTACTATAGGCTCTGGTGATGGAAACAGTACTAATGATGCTAGTGTCCTTAGCTTAATTCTTCTTTCTAAGGGTTCTTTGGTAAGTCTTGGTACTACTGTTATGGAAGCTCGTGTTTCTACTAGTCATGTTACTGGGTGTACTATTAATGTTGGTTTATCTGATAAACTTGCGGAAAGTTCAGAAAACCTACTGCATCTTGCCAATAGTGGTACAGTTGCAGACGGTGGCCTAACCGTAACCAATGTTGCACTGTTCTTGTTTGATTTTGATGCTACTGCCAATACTGTATGGCAAGTTTCATCTGAAAATGCGGGTACAATTGGTGCATCTGCTGCTGAAACATCAACCGGCGTTACTACGACAGCAGATAAATACTATACTTTACGTATTGAAGTTGATGAAGATGGTGATGCTAGGTTCTATGTTAATGGTGTTTTGACTAATACCGTAACCACAGCTGTTGCTACTACATCATTGCTCATTCCGTTTATTGGAATGGATTCCGCAGTTGATGCGCAAACTAATACTGATCTATCAATAGACTACATCTACTTTGCTGGTGCTAGACCTGCAACACAATAACAATAAGGAGTTATCATGAGTACAGGAATGCAAAATGCGATTTCACGGACAAGTCAGTCGTTCGCACAATACTATGATGCGAATGTTCGTGGAAATGTATACACATTCGGTATCAGCAATACACCTCTAGTAGCAGCTAATGCAGTTGCTACTGGAGTAACTGCTACTTCTAAACCTGTTATTGGGCTTTGGAATGACACTGGTACTGGAAAAAATCTAGTAGTACTAAATGCTACTGTTGTTGCTACAACGATAGACGATTCGGCTGTAGCTCCAGGTGGATTTACTTGGTATAAAGATACATCAGAATCATCTATTTCGACTGGTAGTACTCCTGTTAATTGTTCTACTTTAGCATCGTCTGGCTCAGTTGCCAAAGCATTTGCAATGAGTACTGCATTGACTGGTCTTGGTGGAAGTCTTGGAATTCTTCGTCCTTCACCAATTACTATTCTGAATGCTGCTGGTGCAAGTACTGCTATTACTCAGCCACAAGGTGTATCAGAAGATAGAATTGATGGATCAATTATCGTACCACCAGGAGGAGTTCTCTCTCTGATGAATATGCTATCTACAACTACTGTTGATCTTTCAGTTAGTATCACTTGGGCTGAAGAGAATATTACAAGCTAAATAATTGGGGGTGTCCTTATGACACCTCCATTTTATCCATGGTAGAAAAAATTGAAGAGACAAAGAAACGACAGTATAATTTTAGTTCAAAGCATAAAGCTAAGCTTTCTGCTGCAAGAGTACTTAAACGCACTAAAGATGATGCTGTTAAAGCTGCCAAAGCTGCTAAGAAAGCTAAAGATAAATTAGCAGCTTCTAAGAAGAAACTTACTGCTACTAAAGATTTCTCTGATAAGTTATCTGGTAAAAGTAAAGTTGGATATGTAGTTACTGATCTTGAAGACGCTACACCAACTGCTCAAACAATTGTTGATAACCCAGATACAGATGTTATCTTTAGACCAAATGCAGGAGCACAGGAATCCTTCTTAGCAGCGCCTGAAAAAGAAGTGCTCTATGGTGGAGCAGCCGGTGGTGGTAAATCATACGCTATGTTGATTGATCCACTTAGGTATATTCATAATAGAAACCACAAACCGATTCTATTACGTAAGAGTATGCCAGAACTTCAAGAGCTTATTGATAAGTCTCATGACTTATATCCTAAAGCTTTCCCAGGAGCAAAATGGAACCAACAGAAGTCTCGTTGGACCTTTCCATCCGGTGCTGTGTTTATTATGAGCTTCGTGGAGAATGATCTTGATGTGCACCGTTACCAAGGACAAGCTTTTACTTGGATTGGTGTTGATGAGTTAACCCACTATGCTACACCCTATGTTTGGGATTATCTACGTTCTCGTCTTCGTACTACAGATAAAACTATCCAGACGTATATGAGAGCAACAACTAACCCCGGTGGTATTGGTGGTTGGTGGGTTAAGAAGATGTTTATTCATCCTGCTCCGTATAATGAATCTTTCTGGGCAACGGATATTGAGACTGGAGATATTTTACGTTATCCACAGCTTGCAATTGTAGATCAAGAATTACGCGGACTACCATTATTTAAACGACGATTTATTCCTGCTAGGTTATCTGATAATCCATATCTTATGCAGTCGCCAGAATATCTGGCAATGTTATCCTCTCTTCCAGAAGTACAACGAAGACGACTATTGGAGGGAGATTGGGATGTAGCTGAAGATACAGCCTTTCCTGAGTTTGATCATAAGGTCCATACCTGTGAACCTTTTGAAATTCCTAACCACTGGAAACGGTATAGATCTTGTGATTATGGTTATGTAGCCCCTTCTGCTGTTTTATGGTATGCAGTTGCTCCCAATGGAACAGTATTTGTATACAGGGAACTTTACCAAAAAAATTTAGACGCAGATGCACTAGCTGAAAAGATTATTGAACTAGAATGGAATGACCCCGGAATACTTACTGGCCCATTAGATACTGAGAGTTGGGCAGAACGCGGTCAACGTGGACCAAGCATCGCTGAGACTATGATTCAAGCTGGTGTTAGGTGGACTAAAACAGATAAGAGTAAAGGTAGTAGAGTTCGTGGTAAAATTGAACTTCATCGTAGGTTAAAAGTTAATAGTTATACCAATGAAGTTGGAGTAAAGATTTTCAGGAATTGCAGAAATCTAATTAGAATTATGCCTATTCTGCCTCTTGATTCTTCTAATGCAGAAGATGTTGATACTAAGTTTATTGAGGATCACTTATATGATTCATTTAGATATGGTATGAATAATCGTCCATCTTACACTCTATACCCGGACGAACAGAAATACACATTAGAACAACCTACACTAGTAGATACTAAGTTTGGTTATTAAATATGCCAAAAATTTTAGAAGATCTTGTTAAAAAATTATCAAAAAAAGGTAAATCTAAGAGTGCTGCTTATGCAATAGCTACAAGTCAGTTACAAAAAACTGGTAAACTTAAACCTAAAACCAATAAACTAACTAAAACTAAAGCTACAAAATTAAAAACTAAATAAGGATACCTAATATGCCTAATTTTAAAATTGATGATGGTCGCACTGCCGGTTCATTCAATCCAGATATGAAAGCTGGTTATGATCATCGTAATACTAAGACTAAGCCTCTTGCGAAGGGTTATACCAGTAATTTTAGTGAGGCTTATCCCACTAAGAGTGTTGCTGAGAATGATAATGAGTTTAAGCGTATGGCAGAAGATCATTCGCTTGCAAAGGTGTATAAGAAAGCCTCTTATCGTAATGTAACCTAGCACTAACCTATGGATGCTGTAGTAGCATATTCTGGTGGTGTAGAAGGCATCGAACCAGAGGATATAAAAAAGTCTATTAAAGAGCAGGAAAACTCTGATATAAATGTTCCTGCTGTTATAGGTGTAGTCTTAACTCGTTACGAACGAGCCAAGACTGCTAAGCTATCCTCTGAGGCTCGTCATCTAACGGCCTATGAAGATTATCGTGGGATTGTTAATGCTCAACGTAACTTACGTAGAGATGAGAAATCTCAGGTCTTTGTTAAGATTGCCAAGTCTAAAACTTTAGCTGCCTATGGCCAGATTAATGAAGTATTATTTGGTAGTGGCAAATTTCCAATTGGAGTATTTGCAACTGAACGCCCAGAGGGTGTTGCAGAATACGCCCATGTGGCTAAAGAGGATGCACCAGAAGAAGAGCTTACAGAACTAAATCCAGAACTAGACTTTGGTTATCCTGGGGATGGCAAGAGAGAGAATGAAAATATTCCTCCTATGCATTTCCTAGGGGGATTACGTCAGAAGTTTATGGAGGGAGTTGCTAAGTTTAAACCTGGACCTGCTCCAACAGATGAATCACAGGTTAGTCCTGCCAAGGCTTCTGCAATAGAAATGCAGAAAACTATTAAGGATCAACTAACAGAAACTAAAGCATCAAGAGAATTTCGTAAATCTAACTTTGAACTATGTTTATATGGTACTGGAATTATTAAAGGACCATATAATACAACTGAAATTGTCCCTGCATGGCGAATGGTTGTTAGTGAAGATGGGGAAACTGAGAAAGAGTATGAACCTAAAACAAAGTTAATACCTGCTATTTCTCATGTATCTGTTTGGAACGCTTTCCCAGATGCTGGTGCTACTGATTCTTTTGACTTAGATCATTTTATTGAACGTCACAAAATGACGAAGAGTATGCTTCGTCGTCTACGTAAAATGCCATACTTTAATGTAGGTGCTTTGGATACTGCAATTTCTCAAGGTCCAAATTATGTTAAGCAGCACTATGAAAATAGTCTTGGGTATGATGACAATGATGATCAGGTAGAAGAGACACGCTATGAAGTACTTGAGTATTGGGGTACACTAGATAAGTCTATTGCTCTTGAAATGGGTATGGACGGAATTGAAGAACTTACCGAGTTAGACGAAGTACAGGTTAATATCTGGGTATGCAATAATCAATTATTGCGTATGGTCATTAACCCATTTGAACCTGAACGTCTTCCTTATCACTGTTGCCCATACGAACGTGACCCACATGAATTCTTTGGTGTTGGTGTCCCTGAGAATATGGCTGACAGCACTATGCTGATGAATGGCCATGCACGTATGGCTATTGATAACCTTGCTTTATCAGGCAACTTGATATTTGATATTGATGAGTCTGCTCTTGTACCAGGACAGCCTACTGATATTTATCCAGGTAAGATTTTCCGTCGCCAGTCTGGTGCACCGGGACAAGCAATACACGGAATTAAGTTTCCGTCTACTACAACAGAAAATCTTGCCATGTTTGATAAGTGGCGTCAGATTGCTGACGAAGAGACTGGCATCCCGTCCTATAGTCATGGACAAACCAGAGTTCAGAGTACTACTCGTACTGCTGCTGGTATGTCAATGCTTATGGGTGCAGCCGCTCTTAATATTAAGACAGTTGTTAAGAACATTGATGATTATCATTTGAAGCCTCTTGGAGAGGGATTCTATTACTGGAATATGCAATTCAATCCTGATGTACGTATCCAGGGTGATCTAAAAGTTAAGGCTCTAGGTACTGATGCTCTGATGCAGAAGGAAGTTCGTAGTCAAAGGATTCAACAGTTCTTACAATTAACTGGTAATCCTATGTTAGCACCGTGGATTAATCCAGGGCCATTGTTAAAAGAATATGCATATTCACAAGACCTAGATCCAGAAGAAGTTATTAATGATCTTGATCAAGCGAAGGTAATTGCTGAACTTATTGGTAAAGCATCTGCCATGGGTGGTCCAGGTGGTCAGGGTGGACCACTTGATCAAGGTGGACCATTAGGCCCTAGTGGTTTAATGGCTGGTGGTATGGCAGAACCGGGTGGATCAACTGGTACAGGAAATGGTAATATAAGCCCAGCTAATGTAAAACTACCGGGAGAGAGTGGCTTCTCTGGAAATGAAGGAGATAATGGTGGCAATATCCAAGCTCCTCCTCCCCAGCCTCAATAACATAGCCCACTCTCCTGATTGGCCTAATTTTTTGCTCTATCTAGATGAATTAGAAAAATTACAGAGGGGTATTCAAGATACATCCGCTAATAATCAAGACTTATATCAGGCACAAGGGAAAATGAAATTGATTAATCAACTAAGAGCCTTATCTGACACTGTAAAAAACGAATTTGCTAATAACAAACAGGATGATACCCATGGCTGAGCAACAAAGAGGAACACCCCCAGGATTTACTCACTCAGGTGGGATTTCTACTCAGGCGTTTGATCCATTTTATAATCCATCTACAGGAGAGACATGGACGGCTAGTATTGGTGGATTTACGCCAGGACCAGGATGGGTTAGGGGTACTCCACCAGCAGGTACTGAATCACGATATACTCAATGGGTTGCTCCAGAACAAGATGCATCTAGTGGCGATGGTACTATATCACCAGGATCTGCTCAGGCAGTAGCAGCAACGTCAACACCATCAATGGCAGGTGGAGATCAACTAGATACTAACGCTACACAAAATCTTAGAAATCAAGGTATCACAAGTCTAAATGCATACCGTGATGTTAATGGTGGTTTATATTATGCTACCGTACCACGAATTCGTGCTGAAGGTGCAAGGGGTACTGATGGAGGTCGTAGAGCAAGGGTTGCGATTGATTCTGCAGGACCAATAGGTTCATATCCCCAACCGGAAGCACCTACATATCGAGATGCTCAGCCTGGGCCTCCTACTATTTCTACTACTCCTACTCCTGAGTCACAAATAATAGATCGTAGTGATTATCGTCACCCAGAATATGAGGCTTGGGCCCAAGAATATGAATTAGAACAAGCTGAAGACGATAGAGTAGCTGAAGAAATTTATGAAAAGGCAATGACTGATCCTAATAATCCAGATGGAGTATGGGATCCAGAACTTAAACGCTTAAAAGTATGGGGCTGGGTTGATGGTGAAAGAAAGATGATTCTCGCCCCGAAATATGGTGAGTCAAAATCAAGTTTTACTACTTTTGAAAATTTTTTCAATGCTATGCTTGCTGGAGGGATAAATATAGGAAAAGGTATTGAACAAGCTGTTGCTAATATTACAGCTGATGCTGGAGGAGGTCTTGCAAATATATTAGGGCTGGATACAGATCCTGCACGTAGCGCAACTGATGCTCCTTCGGTTAAGACTGCTCCAGAGCAGGAGCTTGGTCCTGATTATAATTTAAAGGAAGGGGAACAAGCTACTACTGGTATTGATATGATTTCTTCAGCAATACCTAATGTTGCTCGTCCCGATATTACAGAAGGACCACTCATAACCGATGATATGTTTGGGAGTGGTCCTCGTCCTGCTCCTGCTCCTGCTATTCTTGGTCCTCGTTCTGGGCCTGTACCTGCTCCTGTACCTGCTCCTGTACCTGAGCCTGTACCTGAGCCTGTACCTGCTCCTATTGCTCCTCCTCCTCCTCTAGTTCCTCGTGCTCCTGAGCCTATAACTGAAGAAGAAGATTATATGGCTTATCAATTAGCTCAAGATGAAGAAGATCAGGAAAAGGCTAGGGCTGAGGCTAGGGCTGAGGCTGATTATGCAGATGAAATGCAAAAGGAGCGTGAGGAGCGTGAAGCTGCTGCCCAAGCTGCTGCCCAAGCTGCTGAGGAGCGTGAAGCTGCTGCCCAAGCTGCTATGGATGATGATCCTTATGCTGATATGGCTGGAGGTGGCCTAGTTAAACGTAATCCTTATAAATATGCTAGAGGTGGGCCAGTTGATAGACTACCTACTGATCTAGAGCCCCGTACTATTCCCTTAGTTTCTAATCCAAATTTACCCCCAGAAGCAGAAGGCCCAGCGCCTAATTATAATTTAGAGGAAGCGAAAAAAGATTATTACGAGAAAAGAAAAGAACGTGAAGACTTTATTCGTACCCGTGAGAATTATAATCAAAAGCTGAAAGAACATGAAGAATTTATTCGTAGTCGTAGAGATTATGAAGATGCGCGTGGGTATGCTGAAGGTGGATTAGTTGATAGACTGCCTGCAGATATTGATACAGATATTGATATTGAAGCACCTGCTCTTGCTCCATTAGCCTTTACTCCCGGTTCTAGTGCAGGATCAGAGTCACAAGATCCACCACTACCGAATTATAATTTAGCAGAAGATAAAAAAGATTTTTACGCGAAACAAAAAGAACGTCAGGATTTAGTCCGCGTTCGTGAAAATTACGCAGAAGGTGGCTTAGTCAATAGACGGTCTAAGGAAGGAAAATCTCCACCCAATGCAGGGGTTGCAGACGATTTACTACGCAACCTTTCTGAAGGGGAATACGTAATTCCCAAACACATAGTTGATCATTTTGGAGAGAAGTTTTTTGAGGACTTACTGGAGACTATCCCACCCCCTAAGAAAACACTTGTTCAACTAAGAATTTAACACAATAGTTTGGGAGGCTACCCAGTTGAATTAAATTGGCCCCTCTCTGAGAATATTTCTCGTGGCTACCCTACTATTGGCCCCACATGGAGAATATAAAATGTCTAATGTAGAACGTCAAATGTACAAGAGTGCCGACCAGTCTGAAGCGGAACAAGATGATAATGTTGTCTTAACTACTCGTGGAGGATATGTTAAAGCTACTCAAGAAACAGAAGAACAGAAAGAAGACAAGCAAATTGCCGCTGCTGCTAATGATGAAGGATTAGGTAAGGCCGAAAAGACTTGGGCCTCACGTTATGCTAATCTTCGTAAGTTCTCAGCAAAAGAAAAAGCGGACATTGAAAATAAGTACCAGGATGAATTAGCCACTATGAGGGCTAAACTCGATGAGACTACCCCATCTGGGCCTCTCTTAACTGATGAAGCGTTGCAACAATTCATTACCGATCAACCTGATGCCTATAATCTTGTTAATAGTCTGATCCGAAGAGAGTCAGTAGAACGCGACAAAGAAATTGCGAAGCTTAAAAACACTCTTATAGAAAAAGATAATGAATCTAAGCGTAGTGCGGCAGAGAAAGCTTTATTGCGTAGACATTCTAATTGGGAAGAGATTACTACAAGTGATGCTTTCCATGAATGGGCAGCAAGTAAATCTCAAAAGACACAAGACGAGATTTATGAAAACCCAGATGATGCAGGTTTGTTATCAGAAAAAATTGACTTCTATTTAGCTGAAACAGGTTCAAGCGGCAAGACCAGAAACAATAATGTAAATAAAAAAGCCGCAGCTTCCCTTGTACCAACAAATAGCGGACAATCCGTTAAAAATTCACAAGGGCGAGTTTATAAACGATCTGAGATTCAGAACATGACTCAGGGACAATATGAAGCTCTCGAAGATGACCTTAATTTGGCAATTAAAGAAGGGCGGATTATTAATGGATAATTTAATTAAGGAGAAATAAAAATGACTGTAGCTAATACAGGAGGATGGAACAATCTGCCATCAGGTAATTTCATCCCTGAAATCTACTCTAAAAATGTACAAAAGTTTCTTAGAAAAGTTGCTGTTGTATCAGACATTACTAACACCGATTATTTCGGTGAAATTGCTAACTTTGGTGATACAGTTCGTATTATTAAAGAACCAACCATTAGTGTTACGGCTTACACACGAGGGTTGAGCCTAAATACTGAACAACTTGCTGATGATCAGCTAACCTTGACTGTTGATCAGGCAAACTATTTCCAGTTTGCTGTTGATGACATTGAAGCTAAGGTTGCCCACATTAATTGGACGGATATGGCAATTGGGTCTGCTGCGTACTCGCTACGTAACACCTTTGACTCAGCTGTTCTTTCCTATATGCGTGGTCAGGCTCCATCAGGTAATATTGTCGGTTCTGACTCTGCTACGTCAACTGGTGATATTACTTCTACATCTGCTGCTATGGACCTTGGCTATGGTGCTGGTGAGGTTTCCCCTCTCCGCATGATGGCTCGTGCCCGTCGCCAGCTTAACGATCAAGACGCACCAGAGGATAACCGTTGGTTCGTTGCTCCCCCAGACTTTTGGGAAATTATGGAAGACGAAAACTCGAAACTTTTGGATCGTGACTTCTCAAGCGATAGCGATTCTAAACTTCGTAATGGCCGCGTAACCGAAGGACTTATCCGAGGTTTCCGCTGCTATATGTCCCGAAATCTACCGGCTGCGAGTTCTGCAACCAATTCGATCCTTTTCGGTCATATGTCGTCTACTGCAACTGCATCGCAGATTGCAAAAACTGAAGTGCTTCGTTCAGAAGATTTCTTTGGGGACAAAACTCGTGGTTTGCACCTTTTTGGTCGCAAGACGCTGCGTACCGAGACTCTAGGTACTGGCTACTACGTGATTGACTAATAGATAGGAAAGGAAAATAAATTATGGCTACAATCGCTGCAGCCGCCCCTACTGCTGGTCAACCAGCGTCGGCGCGGACTCCATATATTCTTGAAAAAGTCGTAGACTTTGCTGTTATTGCTGCGGCAGTAACAATTGGTACGACTGATACAGTACAGGTACTAAAGCTTCCAGCTTCTACCCACGTTAGTGGTGCTGGTTACGAAATCCTGACTGCCGAAACAACTAATACCTCTGCTCAGGTTGAGCTTGGTGATGGTGTTGATCCTAATAGGTTTGTTGCATCTACTACAATTGCTGCAACTGGTGTTAGTGCATCAGTGGCTACTACGTCTGCCCTTGGGCATACGTATGCATCAGCAGATACTATTGATCTGTTAATCTCGGTTGATGATCCTACTAATGCTAAGCTCCGAGTGTGGGCTATCTGTAGTGACATTAAACCTGTTGGAAATACCACTGATAATTCGACTTGGGCCTAAATAAGAAATGGATAAGGGAGGGGGGTAATTCCCCCTCTCTAATCTACTAATGGCGACAATAGTAAACAGAATTTCAGGGCAACAGCTGGCGCAGTCACGTCCATCGACTACTACTGCTGCCTCTATATATGCCCCTAGATCTCAATTTAGAATTGAGATACGTAAGTTTGTAGTATGTAATACTTCTGGAGATGCTGCAACCTTCAGAATTTTTCACGACGATAATGGTTCTACATATGATGAAACTACTGCACTGTTCTGGGATAGTCCCATTGATGCAGGTGAGACAGTAACAATAGAAGAAGAATTTTGGATGATTGGTAGAAGCCAAGGTAATGTTGCAGTTAGAACAAGTGTTAGTAATGCCTTGACTTTTACAGTCTATGGCGCAAGAGATAAGACTGGCTAATGCCTATTTGGCGCACGGGGAAACCCCGTTCAGCTATTGCTCGTGATCCTACAATCGTTGATAAGGGAAATATTGAGCGATCCGCTGTCTTTGATTATGATGTAGGAAGTAAACAAGATGATACGAATGAGTTACTTAAATTAGTTGTACTACATTTAACATCTATAACAAATGAAGATTTTAACACTGAAGATACAAAAGGATTAATATAATGAAATTAGAAGGTGCAACTGGCGGCAACGTCCTTAATGTTGATGTAGACGGTCGTGCCGAAACTACATCAGTTATCCAAAATTCTCTTGAACATTATTCAGAAAGTGGTGACTCATGGGCGTGGTCAAACGTAACGTATGACCCAGATGCTGCAGATACTATTATTCTTGTTCAGAATACACATGCAACTAAAAATTTGCATATTTCGCAAATTGAATTTGTTTCTGATACAGCTAGTGAAGTTACTGTTCACTTAACAAATGGTGCTACTTTTACCCCTACTGGCACAGCAATTGTTGCTACAAATTTGAATAACAATGTTGGCGGTATTGCATTTGCTACAGCTAAAGGTGATGAAACAGCTAATACTCAAGGTAACATTGTATTTCATACAAAAGTATTAGCTAATACTCCTAATCAGTTTGATATGAAAAATGCTGTTGTTCTAGGAAATAATCAATCTATCGGCGTTGATCTTGTAACGGCAGCGACTGCTGCTTTTACCACTATCTGGGGTTACTACAAGTAACAAAAGGAAATTAAATGGCTACAACTTTTCTTACGTTAACCAATAATGTCCTTAAAGCTATTAATGAACCTAGTCTTACATCCACTACTTTTCCTACCTCTGTTGGTATTCAACTTACAGTACAGAATGATGTAAATCAGGCTATCAAAGATATCATAGGAGCAGAACTTGAGTGGCCATTTAACTATGCTACTCGTTCTGATACATTGATCCCGGCTACTGGTACAATTGCGTTACAAACAAATCGTACAGTTGACTGGGATTCTTTTTATATTCAACCTATTAATGAAGTTACTAATGGAGAGTTTACTTCTAATATTACTAGTTGGACTGCTATTAATGCTGGCTCTGGTGCTGCTGCATATACTTCTACAGGAAATGGTCGTGCACGTTTAACTGGTGATGGAACTGATATTGGTGGCATTACCCAGTCTATCAGTACAGTGATTAATAGAGAATATAATGCGTTGTTTAGACATCTTTCTAATGCAGTTACTGTTAGAGTAGGTACCACGTCTGGTGGCACAGAAATATCCTCGACAGAATATGCTTTAGGTGATGATGGTGAAGGGGAACTTAAAGAGTTTTCTTTTACAGCTACAGCTACTGCTACATATATAAGTTTCACTAATACATCTACTACTGCGGTTGATATTGACTTCATTCGTATTCGTGAGAATAGAGAAGGTCAAAAACTTACCTTTAAGTCTCTAGATGTATGGAGAGAATTGCAGCAGGGACAAGATAATGTTCCTAGCACATCTCAAATGGGATATCCTAATTTTGTATATGAAACTCAAAATGATTATTATGGTATCACACCTTTACCTAATCAGGGTAACTGGGAAGTTTCCTATGACTACTGGACTATTCCCGCAGAACTAACAGTTCATGGCAGTGAGATGATTATTCCTGATCAATGGGCTTGGGTAGTTGTTGAACAAGCTAAGATGTATGCATTTGAGCATTTGTCTGATCCTTCATTTCATGACCGTTCACAAAATAGAGCCGCGCAAGGAATAAAACGAATGCGTATCGAAATGATTAACCGTAAAGATGAAATGACTTCTCGTATGAGTGCTAGATCTGGTCATCATAATAGTATATTTAGTAGTTAATGCCTTATACTGGCCAAGCTAAATTTCTTGAAGTAGCGTGTGGTGGTGGTTTACTACTAGATCACAGCAGTAAGGATATGCCTTACGGCGCTGCTATAATATTACAGAACTATGAAGCCAATATAGCAGGTGGCTATCGTCGCATGAGTGGCTTTAAAAAATATGATTCTAATGCACTTACAGGTTCTGGTAATGTATTAGGTATTACTACATTAGGTACTAATGTTATTGCCTGTCGTGGGGCTAATGTTCAATATGGTTCTGGATCAGGTTGGACTTCTATTACAACGGGCCGTACTTCTACTGGTAGATATCACTTTGATAAGTTCAATTTAAACGGTACTGAAACAATTATTATGGCCTCTGGTACAGCAGGAACAAACCCTGCTGCTACGTGGGATGGATCAACTTACACCTTAATGAATGGTGCACTCGGTAGTGGAGAAGGTACTGCACCTACTAATCCTACTGATGTAGTTGAGCATAAAGATCATTTCTTTTACCTTCAAGGTAATACAATAACAGTATCTGCACCATTTGTACCAAATGATTTTGATCCTGCTAATGGTTCTATGGAGTTTATAGTACCTGATACTGGGGTAAAGCTTAAATCTTTCCGTGATGAACTATATATTTTCTGTGCAAAATCAATTTATAAATTGATAGGTGATAATAGAGAAAATTTTGCTATTAAAGATGTTGCAGACGATATTGGGTGTGTTTCTGGATGGACAATTCAGGAAGTCGGTGGTGATCTAATCTTCTTATCCCCTGATGGATTACGTCCTGTTTCTGGTACTGCCAGAATTGACGATATTAACTTAAGTTCTATTTCAAAGCAAGTCCAAGAACGTATTAGAGGATTAGGTGAAACAAACTATGTCTTTAGTTCTAATCTAGTTAGAAATAAAAGTCAGTATCGTCTATGGTGGTCTGCAAAAGATGATGCAGAAGCTGGCATAAGTCTTTTAGAGGCAAATAGCCCTGGTCTTATTGCTGTATTAAAAGGGGCTGCTGGAGCAGAAGGTACAGGATGGGAATACTCGGATATGAAAGGTATTAAACCCTCATATGCGACTAGTGATTATATCGCTGGTGTTGAGACTGTATTACATGGTGGTTGGGATGATGGATTTATTTATCAACAGGAAGTTGATATTACTGGTACCGGGTTTGGTGGCGGAACTATTCCTTCTATCTGGCGCTCTTCTGATATTATTATGCAGGATTCAGGAATACGTAAGCGTCCTAAACACGTTACCCTCAATGTTAAATGGGAAGGCTATATAGCTCCTAAATTAGATGTTGAGTATGATTTTGGTAATACGGCTATTGCACAGCCCGCCGCTTATACAATTACTACACCAACACATATCTCTACTTATGGTTTTTCGAGTACAACATATGGAGGAACTTCTGTGTACTCGCTAGATCCAATGGCACTAGATCGTTTATGGGTAGAAGGATCAGGATTTGCAGTGGCCCTTAAAATTACAGATACCAGCACTAATTCATCATTCACTGTTCTAGGATTTCAAATAGAATATACAGAAGGAGGCCGTAAGTAAATGGCAGTCTATAGCGCACGACAAAGTACATATGTTGATGGGGATGTCATCACAGCCGATGATTCAAATGATGAATTTGATACGATTCTTGCGGCATTCCATGCTACAACCGGACATCCACATGATGGTACTGCCGGTGGGGGACCACTATTAGTTGCGACTGGTGCTCTCAATGTAGGCTCAATTACTTCTGGATTTGGAAATATTGATAATGGAGCATCTAACATAACTTCAGGCGGTTTAGTTAAACTTGATGTTGATGCCGATGCTGATGATGTAACTGGCGATAGTGCTACCGGACGCTTGACGTTAGGTGCAACTGAAGACTTGAATCTGTATCATGGCGGAACAAATTCTTATATAGTGAACGATACTGGAGATTTAATTCTTGATACCGCTGGTGATATCGTTCTTGATGCTGATGGTGGTGATATATTCTTTAAGGACGCTACTACAACTTTTGGTTCTGCTACTAATACAAGCGGTAATCTAATCCTTAAATCTGGCACTACAACCGCACTAACATTTTCTGGAGCTAACGCAACTTTTGCCGGAACTGTGACTATTGGTAGTGCTGAAATTAGTGAGGCAGAGCTAGAAATTCTTGATGGTGCTTCGGTAACAACGACTGAGTTAAATCTTATTGACGGAGATACTGCCAGAGGTACTACCTCACTAGCCAGTGGCGATGGTATTCTTATTAACGATGCTGGTACAATGCGTATGACCAATGTTGATACTGTATCTACATATATGGCATCTTCTAGTGTTGGTGGTGGAAGTATTGTAACAGTTGGGGCTTTAGATAGTGGTTCAATTACCTCTGGATTTGGTACCATTAATACTGGTTCTTCCACAATTACCACTACTGGTGCTATTACTGGTGGAAGTGTAGTTGCAGATGATATTAATCTAAACGGTAAAGTCATAGTGATGACTGGTGATACAGACGATACCGTTACTATGACAGCTGCCGCAAATGGTGCATTTTCTCTTGTTACAGTTGATGATGCTGCTGCTGCAGGTAATATTCAGATAACAGCAGATGGTACGGTAGATATTGATTCAGCAGGAGTATTAACTCTAGATTCTGGAGCAGCGATCAATATTGAACCTGCTTCTGGTTCAGCAATTTTATTAGATGGTACAATTAGTGTAGACGCAGGTGTTGTTACAGGTGCAACTAGTATCACATCTACTGCATTTGTAGGTACTTTATCAACGGCTGCACAAGCTAATATAACAAGTGTCGGTACACTAACGGGACTCACTATAAGTGGGGCGCTAATAAAGTCTGTCACCAATTCCATCACGGCTGGCTCTACACAATCACAAGCTGGAGCAACTGCATTAACGACAGACATCAACCGTGTCACCGTGTCAGGCACGGACGGCGACGGTGTGAAGCTACCTACAGCAGTTGCCGGAGCGAAGGTTGAAATCATCAATGATGACGCGGCTCAGACAATCCAGATTTGGCCTGCGACTGGTGACGCTATCGACGGTGGTAGTGCTAACGCGGTTGATGCAAACACCTTGGCTCCTGGTGGCGACCGTACATACTTTAGTGTTGACGCGACCAACTGGTACACCAAGTCGAGTGACGAACCCGCAGCTAGTGCTACGGTAGCGGGAATTGTGGAGCTAGCCACTACTGCTGAGACTACTACTGGCACTGACGCTGCCCGTGCCGTAACTCCCGATGGGCTGCATGACATGACCAGCCTGTCTGGTGCTGCTTGGCTGCTGGACGAAGATGCCATGGGCTCTAATTCCGACGTGAAGGTCGCCTCCCAGCAGTCCATTAAAGCGTATGTCGATGCGCTGGGGGTTACTAGTAGCGGCAGTCCAACATTCACCGGCCTGACGACCACCGGCCATACACAGCGGTCCCTGGCTACGAGTCTTACTGCTGGAACTACACAGACCATGGCTGGGGCTCTGGCCTTAACCAAAGATATTAATATCGTGACGGTAGTTGGCAGCGACGACGACGGGGTTGCTTTGCCGACTGCTGTGGCGGGCAAAGAAGTCACGATCATAAACTCTGACGCTGCCCAGCGGCTCCAAGTTTGGCCTGGGAACGGCTTCTCGGACACGATTGATGGCGGCTCTGCTAATGCAGTGGATGCGAATACGTTAGCTGCGGGGGGCATACGGACTTATGTGGCAGACGGTTCGACCAATTGGGTGACAGCCACCGCTGCTGCTTCGGGTGGTGGCCTAGCATCCGGTGACATTATAGGCGCTGACGATGGCGCAGTTAGTGCGCCCGGACTTGCGTTTGCTGATGACTTGGATAATGGCTTTTATAGAATTGGTACAAATAACTGGGCCGCAGCTACGGCTGGGAGCAAGGTTATGGAGTTCCAGGCTGGTGGCGACATTGCTATTACCAGCGACCTTGTTATGACCAACGGCAAAGGGATTAGTTTCGCAGCAACCGCCGACAGCAATGCGGGCCTGACAAGTGAAGTTTTTGATAACTATGAGGAAGGCGAGTATGAACCAACACTTACTGGAAGTACTTCAGGAAACCTAGGTATAAGTGCTGCTGCTAGTACCCTTTCTTACCGGGTCATCGGAGATATGTGTTTCGTCTTTGGGCAGTTGACAATCAGTGCAGACAATTCTCTTTCTGGATACGTCAGAATGACTCTTCCTATTGCAGCGGCAACAGTAACCGAAAAAGCCAACAACATGAGGAGCTTCGACCTACTAATAATTGGTCACGGAGACAGTGGACTTGAAAATGTTTTCCATGAATTTGCCGAGGGTACATCTCTAGCGTTCTGGCAAAATCTAACTGACGCCGGGGGGAATGAGAATGTAGATGAGAGTCGGGTAGATGCAGCCTTCGATATCTGGGTCCAATTTAATTATAGAATTTAAGGAGCGAAAATTATGGCGTTAGTTAATAAAGTTGATGCACAGATTATTGATAGGTATGAAGTTAGGGATGATGGGCTGATCTCTTGTCGGTTAGTTAACACTACTGAGATCGACGGAATTGTAATAGCAGCAGTGCCCGCAGGAAGACGCTTTTTTCACCCCGGAGATGACGTTTCAAGCGCACCTCCGGGGGTTAAGGAGCTTGCTGCCCAAGAACATACACTCCCCCGCGTGGCCGTTTGGAAACGAAAGGTTGCTGATCTGTTGCCTGAAAAAACTGAAAACGCAAGGGCTTACCACGCAAAACTGGTTGCCAGGGAAGACTCAGCCGAGAATATTGCCCACGCTTTAAGCAAGGTGGTTGACTGCAAAGCCGCAGAAGACGCGGCTGAAGCAGCGGCACTTGCCGCCGAGGCAGCGGCAGAATAAGCAAAAACTAAGGGCTAATCCCATGAACATTGATGATATTTCAAAAACGTGATGAGATTCCATGATCGACGAATCATTCTTTCAGACAGCCGTTGCCGAATACGGGATGGCGACTACCCTCCTGCTAGCGATGGTGGCGGGCATGGGATATGTGATCTGGAAGCGTTTATTACAAGCGCCAAAGACAAACGGAAATGGCAAGCGTAGCGCCTCTGCCGAAAAAATAATGGAAGCGATTCAATCTCGTGCTGACGCCGCCCAGGAGAGTATGGCCCGCCTCGACACGATCCATGATGTCGCTGAACATGACCTCCGAAATGTGATTGATAGGAATGCTAAAGAGGGTCGGGAACGGGCTGAGAAACTGAGAGATGATCTGGACCAAACGCGGCGTGAACTAAAGGCGGACATCAAATCAGTCCACGAAGATTTAAAGGTCGAAACTGAGTCTAGACGCGAGGACGTTATCGCGCTCCACCAAAAGATAGAGAAAAAATCAAAATGAGCATCGACGATGTTTCAAAGACCTTGGGCGAACTGGTTGCTTCCGTCCGCACCTTAACTAATCAGACGAGCGACCAATGGGAAAAGCTGGAGGAAATCGAAAGGCACGCCGCTAGGTGGGAGGGCGTGGCCGAAGATGTGGCCGACATGAAACCCCACGTTGACGACTACAAGCGTCTGAAGCAGCGCGGGATAGGGATGTTCGTTCTCCTTGGCCTGTTGTTTGGCGGGCTTGGGGCTGGCGTTGTCTATGTCTTTGAAAAGGTTATGCCATGAACAAATTTCTGTTTTGGCTTTCGGTCCCTGCGGCCTTGGCCGCTGCTACCGGCGCGTCACTGGCCGGGTTCAATGTATTTCTGTAGGATTCGCCCATGACAACTACCGCCAACCTTTCCCTTCTGCTTGAAGACTTGAAACGCGATGAGGGCTGCTCCCTTTATCCTTACTTCGACACGGCTGATCCTCCGAAAATCACCATCGGATTTGGGAGAAACCTCACTGACAATGGGATTTCTCAGGAAGAAGCCAACACCATGCTGAAGACCGATATGATGACGACGGTTGACGAGATGCGGATCAAGTTCATGGGGATGGATTTGGGAGAAGGCGTCGAACGCGGAATCCTAAACATGGCGTATAATTTGGGGAAACCTCGGTTGCAACGATTCGAGATGATGTGGGCCGCGCTGAAGCGGAGGGACTTTGATCTCGCTGCCAAGGAGGCCCTGGATAGTAAGTGGTCGAGGCAAGTAGGTGCCCGCGCTCAGCGGATCGCGGCTTTAATCAGACTAGGAGAGTAACTTATGGAAATCTTTGGAATTTTTGAGCAGATCCCATCGTGGATCGTGGCAATCACCACGGTTTTGACGGCGGCTACAGCCGTCACCGCCCTGACCCCATCAACGTCAGACGACAAGATCATCAATGGCATTCTAAAGTTCCTGAACGTAATCGCCGGGAACGTGGGCAAGAACAAGAATGCTGATTAGTATACTCCTTGTCGTTGGAATGCTGGCCTTCGTTTCTGCGAATGTATTCGTCTATGTTTGGTCGGAAAACCGGAGAGAGAAGAAAGCACTGGAGGCAAAGAATGCACAGATCGTGGCTGAACATGACCGTCCTCGCGGCCAGCGCGATCTTGCTGAACGCCTGCGTAACGAAGAGTTCTAGCATATGCCCTCCCCCACGGGAGTACACCGCTGAGTTTCAGGACGCACTCGCAGAGGAAGTGGTTCGTTTTGGTGATGAGTTTCCACTGACTGTTGAGGTCTTGTCGGACTACGCGGTTCTCAGGTCACAGGTGAGGGCGTGTCCATAGTTGGGGTGATTCTGGCTGCTGCTGTTGCGGTAGCCCCCCCTGAGGTGTGGATCATGGGGGTTCAGATTTGTCGGGGGCCGCCCGGATATATCGAAGCGGTTGAAAAAGGTTTCATCCCAGGGGCAAGGCTGGATTGCCGCTGGTTTACTTACTCTAACCGGGAGGGCGTCGAGCCACGTATCTTCGATTCAGAGAAAGCGTGTTTAGACCATATTATCGTGCAAGATCCACAGGGCCTCTATAGCCTTCGGCAGAGGTCGTGTCAGCGGATTGAGTGAGCCATTCGGCATACAGTTCCCGTGCGTAGGCCCTTGCCATATCCCTAAGCAATGAGTGATTTTCCCGCTGCGTTAGGAAGACCAGCAGCGTGTGTATTTCACCCTGCGTGTGCATCAGTTGGTGAACATGGTTAGCGACAGGGATGGCCTCATTGTCGGGGCTCTTGATCCCCTTCCCTGCCGTTCCAATGTGGGCGGCTACCACGCTTTCCTGGCCTGACCCCCGCAGCCCTGTGAACAGACATGGCTCGTCCCTCAAGTGCATGAGATACTTGGGATCGCGGAGGATTTTAGACATCGAAAATCAGGGATTGCCATTGGGTGACGACCATGCCGTGAACTGTCTTTGAGGTTGCGCGGACCCACTCTCCTGAAACAACGACCTTCTCTTTCTTTGCCCTTAGGGCCACATGACCCCAAGCACGCGGGTCGGGCGGCGGGGGCGATTCAGAGGCCGCTCTCACCTGTTCGGTTGTGAAGTGGCTATGCCGCTTGGCGTAGTTCACGAAGTCAGTGAACGCCTGTTCCTTCCAAGTCGGGGTTTCCCGCTCCGCATGGTCAGCCGCTCTTTCTGCGGCCTCATGGCCTAATGCTAATCCGCTCAAAATACCATCTCCTCTATTTCCCTTCTAAGGTCTGCCTTAGCGACAGGCAGTACGTTCTCGACGATCCAATCAATCGCGTTGTCCATCAACTCGTTGAACTCGTCTTGAGGCATCTCCCCTGCGGAGATTGAGTGCGGGTCACGGACCACCACGCCGTTCTTGTCTGTGAACTCGTCGCAGAACCCAAGGTGACTGAGAAGGTTGTTGTGCAGTTGCCGCTTGGTGTACGAGGTGTTGTCCGACACCTTCTGCATGAGTTTCCACCACAGATTAAGTTGACGCATAGACCGCACCTTCTTGACCTCGACAGTGACCCATCCACCGGGTTCAACAGAGTTGACCAACTTCTTGGCCTTCTCGTTCCCAGGGTCTAGGCAGTCACCATACCGTCTAAAGGCGGCTTTCATCCCAAGTCCTCCTCCCCGTCTTCCGGGTTAGCGAATGAGACGCAATAGTGGATCATGCCTAGTAAGGAATCTCCGAGTCAGGACCACCCTGTTGGGGGCGCTGTTGGCGTGCAGGCCGCTCGTCATCAAAGGACTTCGGCTCCATCAGCACGATCTTGTAGACAAGGTTCCCCTTGTTATCGACAGACGGGGCGGGCATCGCGTTGAGCGATACGTTCCACCCCCCGTTGCGGCCTTCAAAGGCAACCCCGACCTTGTTCCATTGCGTCTTCTCCTGCCCATCCTTCTCGTATTTGATGGGGTTCAGTGCGTCTAATCGTTTGCTCATGTATTCACCCTGCGTTGATTAAGTCTCCACCGCTGCGTGCCACGGCGAGTTCCTCGCGCTTGTTGTCGAACTCGTCTGATAGACCAACGATCCCGTTGGCATCGTCACCGTTCCACCACATCGGCTTCTGAGCCTTGATGTCGATGATTAAGTCCTTGGCCTTGTCGAAGATGTGGTCAAGTTGCTCCACGTTATTGCAATCTGCAATATCGGCCCTCACCTTGCCATCCCGCTCCCGCAGTTCTGCGACAGTTGGCGGCTTCATGTCCTTGATGGCACTCCCCCCAAGCAATAGGCGATTGAGTATCTTGTATTCGGACTTCTGAATTCGTTTGAAGTCGTCCAGATTCACCCATGGGGAATCCAGGTTGTATAGATACCGGCCAATCCCCCACCTGACGGCAGCGCGTTTGAATGAGTCTGAGAGGGCACCCTTCTCACCTTCGATATTGCTGTCGCCAGCACCGTCAGCCTTCCAAAGCCACTCCCCTTTATACAAGGGAACCTCACCCTGAACCGTCTCCTGCTCTATCATAACCCGAAGTCCAATCTCACAGACAGTCTTGCCCTCAGATATAATAGGGTAGCGTGACTGCCACCCATCAGGCCCACACACCGCATCCAAGCGGTTCATCACCGCTCGGGCGTCCATGTAGGCTAGGGCCATGCCCTTCTTCTTGTCCTTCGTTACGGACCCCACGCGCCATTCAATCTCGTTTGGCTCAAAGGGGGCAGTCAGTTCGTCCCAAAATGTCATGCGAGTTCTCCGTATTTGGCCTTCAGGTCGGCAAGTGTCTGGCGTTCCTGCGCCTCTACTGCCTTTGCGTTTTCAGCGTTGTGCGCTGCTGCCTTTTCCAGCCTCAATCTGGTTTCGGTGGGGGTTTCCGTGCGCTTCCACCCCGCCGATACTTCAAGTTCCCACTCATAATCTCTGGTATAATCGACTTCGAGGAAGGCTGACTCCCTGAACTCCTCTGGCACTTCCGACAGGATTTCGTCAAGGAGGACCTTCCACTCAACCAACTTCACCGGCAATTCATCCCCACAACTATAGTTACGATCCGCAAGAACGTAGAACGTGAGTTCCTTCGCTTCTGTCATCCCAATAACCTTTCTAAAACCCTGTATGTTGCCTCAATCACCCACCGCTCAGTGGGCTGGCCTGTCTCCACTCTTGCCTCAATGTCGGTTGCCTTCTGAAGCAACATGGTTTCGTCGCTGTGAGGATTCATTTCCATGTAGCGAGCGAGGGCACGTTGGTTTAAACGCTCCGTTTCAATTTGGTTTAAACGCTCCGTTTCAATTCCGCTTGTCATTCTCAAACCTCATCAACCAGGTGCCGCCGTGAGGCAGGAGCGATGGCGTTGGACGGCCAAGGATTCTGGCGACACGGTAGCCGAGTGGCAAGCGACCGTGCCTCGCCAGCGAACGCCAGTCTGTTCTGCGGATTAGGCTTTTCGACCACGGCCAAGTTCGGCTCGGCCTTTTTAGGTGCAGCACTTCAAACCCTTTCTTTGCCATTCCCACAGCGGCCATCGGTTGACGGCCCTTCGTAATCCGTTGGCGTGGGGTCATAGTCCTTGTGAACGAAGTCGTAGCCGAAGTCCTTGGACGGGACGGCCTTGGGATTGAAGGTGATGATGTAGTCCCGGTAGAATGTCTCTGTCTGAGCCAAGCCGTTCATTTCCCATACCCCACGATGTCAAGAACGGCGTTCCAAGGTGAGCCGCCTGTCTTGACCCATTCCTCTCCGAGAACCTGAGCCTCTGCCAACGCCTTATCCATGGCGCGGTTGGTAAGTTGACGCCCATAGGCCCAGTGGCCGTTGTCCAGGTCGTAGACAACCTCTCCACCCTTCATGCCGTCACCGATGATAGTGACTTCCTCAGGAGGGTATGTCCCCCAAGCACCACGCCAATTCACTTTGTTGCCGATTCGTAGGTGAAACATTTATTCCTCCAATGCCTTCAATTTGCTCATGTGAGCGTCCCTGACGTCCCTAACCCGAAGCCTCGACGCAGGGTCCATCTGGCGCATATCACTGTCGTAGGATTCAGAGGTCAGCAGCTTTCCAAGCCCCTTGAGGGTTTCTCTGCCAAGAATGAGGGACCGAAGCCGGTCCTCCCTGTCAATGGCCTCGGCTGTGGGTGGTTCTGGGGCGACTGTCGTGTTCTGAAAGGCCCGTGGCCCTTGCCTCGTCGTCAACCCCGCCACTGTGGCGATGGCCTCTGCCGCTGCCGCTGCCGTATCGGGCCGCTCGTCCATAACGATGGTTGCTCCCGTAGGGACATGGATAAAACGAGTGACGAGAGTACTGTTGTCCATCGCCTGAGAACAGACCACCCCGTTGGTCGTCAGGATGGGTATCACCACCATCCTCACATCGGTCAGATCGTGAGGTCCGAACTCATTGGCCTTCTCGATTTCCTTCTGCACTTCCAAGAGAGCGGTGTGTAGAGTTTCTGTGTTTTCCACTATTCGATCCGCCAAATTCTCAGGCCAAGAACATCGTCCTCAGTGAGTCGTCTTGTTGTAAACTTCACTCCAAGGCGCTTTTGAACGACAGAGACTTGTGGCCGCGACTTCCCCCGAAACGGAATAAAGATTGAATCCCCCACCCCCATGTCCTCCCAAGGGTAGTCATCAGCAAACCGCCTTCTCTTCTCCGGGATGGGCACCCCCTTGTTAATCGGAACCGTCATTGTCGCTCCCCTTATTACAAATGATGCAATGTTATATATTGTGTTTGACCTTTGGTGTCAAGGTGGTCTATAAACATCCCCATGGCAAAATCGTTAGATAAACTGCTCACAGAGATTGACGCCTTCCTCGCGGCCAAGCGTATGTCGCCTACCGAATTTGGCGAGACGGTTATGAACGACTCGAGGTTCGTCCATGAGATTCGGGACGGGAGGCGCAAAACAGTGACCTTGGACACTGCCGACAAGTGCCGTGAGTTTATAATGAACTACCCAGGATGATCGTCCTCACCATAGTCACCTGCCTCATGTGTAGTGTGAACACCAACCCAAGGACAGAATTATCGGTTTTCTTCCCTACGATGGCGGACTGCCTCATAATTAAACGTAAGTGGGAGAAGGAAATGAACGTTAGGGTGATTTCCGCTTGCTCTAACAATGCAGAGGAGAGCAAGTGACGTTCGCCAAGGTGAGAGCCACATACACCACGTTCCTCGCAAGGAGCATCGTTATTCAATGCGCCAAGCCATCGACCTGAATTGCAAGGATTGCATTTACGACGACCAAGATGTTGGGAATTGGAAGCAGCAGGTGACGGCTTGCACAATCACTGACTGCCCATTCCACGACCACCGGCCCATGTCTAGGGGTGAGCGGAAGCTGTGAGGTTTGGAGCGATCCTAGCCGACCCCCCGTGGCATTGGAAATCTAGGAGTGCCAAGGGTGAGGGTCGGTCGGCCAAGAATCATTATGACGTGATGAATCTGAGCGACCTGTTTCTCCTCGCTGCTGAAATACCGAAGGCCGACGACTGCGCGCTGTTCATGTGGGTGATCGACCCTATGCTGCCGCAATCCCTTGATGTAATTCAGGCATGGGGTTTCGAGTTTAAGACCGTGGCCTTCACATGGGCCAAGATCAACGTGTCAGGCAAAGACCCTATCGGGGGAGGTTATTGGACCCGTGCGAACCCCGAAATGTGTTTATTGGCGACAAGGGGTAAGCCTAAGCGCCTGAACGCAGACGTTCGGCAGCTAATCATGGCCCCACGCAGGGAACATTCTCGTAAGCCCGATGAGATTTATGGTCGCATTGAGCGTCTAGTTGCAGGACCATACCTAGAGATGTTTGCAAGGCAGACCCGACCGGGTTGGGATTCTTGGGGTGACGAGGTGGGGAAGTTCGATGAGTAGGCAGTCGCGGCGGATGTCAGTGGTTGAGGCCATCACCAATACATTGGTGGGTTATGTTATAGCCATTCTGACACAGATCACAATTTTCCCGTGGTTCGACATTGAGGTCCGGTTCAGCGACCAACTTGTGATTGGCATGATATTCATGGCTGTCTCAATGGCAAGGAATTATGCCGTGAGGCGCGGGTTTGAGGTGTTCAATGCTTAAACTCTCCCTCCCATACCCCCCGACCCTGAACACTCTGTACCCCACCGGGAAGAATAACAGGAGGTTCAAGAGCAAGAAGTACACCGCATGGATTAAGACTGCTGAGAGCGCCTTCTACGAGCAGCACCCGCACTTCCTTGTGGCCCCTGTCCCGACGATAAAGGGCAAGGTCGAGGTCCAGATGTTCTTCGGACGACCTGACAAACGCCGTAGGGATTTAGCCAATTTAGAGAAGGCGGTATCGGATTTCTTGGTCAACGTTGGAGCGATTCAGGATGATTGTCTCATCGATGAATTGTTTATGTCGTGGCTTGACGGCACAGATGGTTGCCTTGTTTTTGTAACGGAGAGGGGGCCACAGGATGGATGAAACCGTTTTAAGAACCCCAAAGTGCCCGAAGTGCACGATGACATTCCGCATTGAGCAGCAGAACCAAAAAAAGCATGGTTTGATCTGCCCCGACTGCGGCCTGGTGTTCAAAGAACGAAATACTGGGGCCGGTGGGAACGCAATTCTGTCAGTGGGCAGCCTGGAGGACGCGGAGAGGGCGTGGGGATGAATGAACTCAAACCACGGCTGATAGGCTACAGCGGCCAACTCAAACCACGGCTGACTTTCAAGGCCATTCGGAGATGGGTATCGGTGCGCTCAGGCATCCCCCTCGAACTGATAGAGGGCCGAGGCAGGATGGCGCCAGTTGTGACAGCGCGGTGGCAATCTTTGTGGCTGACCAAGCGACTATTAGGTTACGAAAACACACGGATAGCACACCTGTTGGGTAAGGATGATACAGCGATCCAATACGCGCTCGACAAACTGGAGAAAGTGCAGACGAATCTTGAGGAATTGGCGGAAGAGTGCGCCGAGGCGTTACAAAATCAATAGTTGACTACTATTTCAGAAAGGATATAGGGTGGAGTTGAGCGCAGAAAAATTTCTTTCGGAGGTCGAGGACTACCTGGAAATGCACAATATGGCTCCGACGCGGTTCAGCAGCGAGGTGATGAAGGCACCGGCCTTTGTTGCCCGTCTGCGTGGTGGTGTGTCCCCGACAGCCAGAACGATGGACAAGGTACGCAAATGGATGGCTGAGAATGAGTGACGAATTTCCAATTACCGAAGCCATGATTGGCGTAGAGACGAAGCGCCCAACCGCCTCCTCCAAGAGAATGAGTGAGTGGCAAAAGATAGAGACCGCACCGAAAGATGGGCGTTCAATCCTCATTTGGCAGAGCCGGACCGCAAGGCCGTGGAAGGTCGCTCGCTGGGACTTAACTTGGCAGCGGTGGTTGTTTGGAGGAAAGGCAAACGCACAACCCCAAATCTCGCACTGGCAACCCCTCCCTGACCCCCCGGTAGAGGACAATGGCTCGAATTAGAACCATCAAACCCGAGTTCCCGATCTCCGAAACCATTGGGAGATTGAGCCGTGACGCTCGCCTGCTCTACATCCAATTATGGACAATAGCAGACGATTCGGGGAGGGCTCGCGCATCCTCGCGACTCCTCGCGAGCCATCTTTACCCTTACGACGAGGACTCGCACAGCCTAATTGACGGGTGGCTTAGTGAACTACAGGCCGAGGGGTGTGTTACCTTATATGAGGTCGATGGCACTAGTTACTTGGAAATGCCTAAGTGGTTGAAACATCAGAAGATTGACCGTCCTACCCCCTCTCGATTACCCCCAATTACGCAAAAGATCGCGAGGGCTCGCGAGGGCTCGAGGCCCCTACCTAGGACCTTGGACCATGGACCTAGTACCAAGGACCTTAAAGAGGTAGTCGCTTTAAGCGCGACTAC
>Ga0114900_1000545_pt1 | contig 28018 bp, 25 predicted proteins | sample MalvireepMed_231_FD_89685 | JGI IMG/M metagenome (GOLD analysis project Ga0114900, IMG submission 89685) | Marine viral communities from the Global Malaspina Expedition - Malaspina viral metaG DeepMed_231 | ecosystem: Environmental > Aquatic > Marine > Oceanic | place: Mediterranean Sea...
AGAAGCCCACCGAGACGCATGAGGCGATGGCGAAGGCCTTGAAAAACTGGCCCACGATGCCCGGCATAAAGCCGGTGGGCGCGAACACTGCGATGATGGTGGCCGTCGTGGCCACGACGGCCAGGCCAATCTCGTCTGCGGCCTCCATCGCCGCATGATAGGGCTTCTTGCCCCCGCGCATGTGACGAACGATGTTCTCGATCTCGACGATGGCGTCGTCGACCAGGATGCCGATGGTCAAGGACAGGGCCAGAAGGGTGACGCCGTTCAGCGACTGGCCGGTCAGGTCCAGGATGGCCATGGTCGGGATGATGGACATGGGCATGGCCGTGGCCGCGATGATCGTTGCGCGCCAGTCGCGCAGGAACACGAACACCACGACCACCGCCAGGGCGGCCCCCAGGAGCAGCGCCTCGATGGAGGCCAGGTAGCTCTCTTCGATGTACTCGACGTTGGCGCTGATCTGCTCGATGGAGACGTTCTCGTTCTGCTCATCCAGCCGGGCCACGGCCTCGCGCACACGCTCGGCGGTCCGCACCTCCGAAGCGTCACGAGAGCGCAGGAAATTGAAGGTGACCACCTCCTGGCCGTTGAACCGCGCCATGCGCCGCGGCTCGGTCCAGCTGTCCTCGACCGAGCCCAGATCGCGCAGCCGCACCGTCCCGCCTCCGGACAGCGGGATCAGGGTTTCGCGCAGTTGTTCAATGGAGTCGGCCGAGCCCAGGGTGCGGATGGCGCGCTCGGAGCCGGCCACGGTGATGCGACCGCCCGGGAGGTCGGAATTGACATTTGTGAGCGCCTGGCTGACCGCAGCCGCAGTGACGCCGTACGAGGCGAGGCGATCGGGGTCCAGCTCGACCCTGATCTCGCGATCCACCCCGCCCTGGCGGTTGACCTCGCCCACCCCCGACACGGCCAGCAGCTCGCGGCTGACGGTGTTGTCCACATACCAGCTCAGTTGCTCCGGGGTCATGGTCGGCGAGCGGACCACATAGGTGATCAGGGAATCGCCGGTTATGTCGATGCGCTGGACCGCCGGCTCCTGCATGTCCTGGGGCAGGTCAGCGCGCAGGCCCGACATGGCGTTGCGCACGTCATTGGTGGCGCGTTCGGTGTCGGTGCCCAGCTCGAACTCAATGGTGGTTGAGGACACCCCGTCCGAGACGTTGGAATAGACCCGACGAACGCCGGACAGGCTGGTGATCGAATCCTCGATCAGCCGCGTGACCTGGACCTCCATCTCGGCCGGGGCGGCCCCCGGCCTCACAGCGCTGACCGCGACCAGCGGGAAGTCGATGTCAGGATTGTTGTTGATCCGCATCGACATGAAGCTGATCGTTCCCGCCAGCGTCAGGATGATGAACAGCAGGATGATCGGGATCGGATTGCGGATCGACCAGGAGGATATCTGGTTCATGGCGAGGCCTTACTCCGTCGCCGGAGCGGCGGTCGGGGCTGCCGACCGGGCTGGTGCAGCCACCGAGACCCGGTCACCCTCGCCGAGGAAGCCGGCGCCTTCGACGACCACGCGGGCGTTTTCGGCGACCCCTTCGACGGACGTGAAGTCGTCGGTCCGCGACAGAATCTCGACGGGCTGGAAGGTGACGCGGTTCTCGGTCCCCAGCACGAACACTCCCGGGCGATTTTCACGGTAAAGCACCGCAGGCGTCGGGACAGCCACCGCCGGCTGGGCTCCCACGTCGATCTCCGCGCGGGCGAACATGCCCGGCTGAAGCCCGCTGTTGCTGCTCAAGGCAATACGGGCGATGCCCAGCCGCGTCTCGGCATCGACCTCCGGGGTCACGATGCGCACACGGCCAGTGGCCGAGCCGACGCCGTCAGAGCTGACCGTCGCCGTCTGTCCCGCCTGGATCAGACCCAGTTCCGTCTCCGGCACCCGGGCGTCCAGCTCCAGCCGTCCGTCGCGGACGATCCTGAACAGCTCGGTTCCTGCCGAAACGATCTGGCCGCGTGTGACGCTGCGGCTGATCACCAGGCCTGCGACCGGCGCGCGAATGGTGCTCTGGTTCAGACGCGTCCGGGTCTCGGACAGGGCCGCCCTGGCCGATGCCAACTGGGCGTCGGCCGCGCGCTGTTCCGAAATGGCGAGATCGAGGGACGCCTGCGCCAGGAAGCCGCGCTCCCGCAGCTCCCGGGCCCGGCCAAGTTCGGCGCTCTCGCGCTCCGCGTTCGCCTCGGCCGATGACACAGCCGCCTCCTGCTGGGCCAGTTGGGCGCGCAGCAGGTCATCATTCAGCTGCACCAGGGCCTGGCCCTGAAGCACATAGTCGCCCTCATCCACATAGACGGCCGTGGCGGTCAGACCGCCGGCCTCGGCGCCCACCGGCACCTCCTCCCAGGCGTTCACTGTGCCCGAAGCCGTCACCGTTCGCGCGAGATCCTGGGTGGTCGCGGTCGCGACCGTCACCGTCTGGGACGAGGCGCTGCTGGCTTCTTCACCTTCAGCCGCGTTATCGCCGCCGCCGCCGCAGGCGGCCAGGGCCAGCAACGCGCCGGCGCCGAGGGCGGCCAGGCCGCCGCGCAAGGTCTTGTTGAGGCGATCGCCGGTTCCGGCCGCGGTCGTCTGCGCCACGCCATTCTTCCTTCATCTGGTCGCACGACGCGAGGGAGAGGCGGCGCGCGCAAGGCCGGAGCCCACGGGACACCGACAGACCGGCTGATTAGACGGTTTGGCCGTTCCCCTCAAACAATCTTAGGCGGCATTACGACATCTTAATTCCCGGGCGCTTTCTGCGGCCCCAGCGACAGGGCGTCTCCGCGCCGCGCTTGGCGGCCCCCCGGCGGCGTGATACCGGCGCGGTCATGAGCCAGACGCCCCTCGAACGCATTCGCAATTTCAGCATCGTTGCACACATCGACCACGGGAAATCGACGCTGTCGGATCGCCTGATCCAGGTGACCGGCGGCCTGACCGTGCGCGAGATGCGCGAGCAGGTGCTCGACAACATGGAGATCGAGCAGGAACGGGGCATCACCATCAAGGCCCAGACCGTGCGCCTGACCTACAGGGCGAAGGACGGGCTGGACTATGTCCTGAACCTGATGGACACGCCCGGCCACGTGGACTTCGCCTATGAGGTGTCGCGCTCGCTGGCTGCGTGCGAGGGCTCGATCCTGGTGGTCGACGCGTCGCAGGGCGTGGAGGCCCAGACCCTGGCCAATGTCTATCAGGCCATCGACAACAACCACGAGATCGTCCCGGTCCTCAACAAGATCGACCTGCCCGCCGCCGAGCCCGAGCGCGTCAGGGAACAGATCGAGGACGTCATCGGCATCGACGCCTCGGACGCCGTCCTCTGCTCGGCCAAGTCCGGCATCGGCATCGAGGACGTGCTGGAAGCCATCGTCACCCGCCTGCCCCCGCCCAAGGGCGACCCGGACGCCCCGCTCAAGGCCATGCTGGTGGACGCCTGGTACGACCCCTATCTGGGCGTCATCCTGCTGGTGCGCGTGTTCGACGGCCACCTGCGCGCCGGCCAGCGCGTCACCTTCATGCAGAACGGCTCGACCCATCTGGTGGACCGGGTCGGCGTCTTCCTGCCCAAGAACACCCCGGTGGACGAACTGGGCCCCGGCGAGGTCGGCTTCATCACCGCCCAGATCAAGGAAGTGGCCCACGCCGCCGTCGGCGATACCATCACCGACGAGAAGCGCCCCACCGCCACGCCGCTGAAGGGCTTCAAGGAAGTCCAGTCGGTGGTGTTCTGCGGCCTGTTCCCCGTGGACGCCGCCGATTTCGAGGACCTGCGCGCCGCCATCGGCCGCCTGCGCCTGAACGACGCCAGCTTCACCTATGAGATGGAGTCCAGCGCCGCCCTCGGCTTCGGCTTCCGCTGCGGCTTCCTCGGCCTGCTGCATCTGGAGATCATCCAGGAGCGCCTGAGCCGCGAGTTCAATCTGGACCTGATCGCCACCGCCCCCAGCGTGGTCTACAAGATCAAGCTGCGCGACGGCTCCGAGATCGACCTGCACAACCCCGCCGACCTGCCCGACGTGATGCAGATCCTCGAGATCAGCGAACCCTGGATCAAGGCCACCATCCTGACCCCGGACGAGTATCTGGGCGGGGTCATCAAGCTGTGTCAGGACCGCCGCGGCAGCCAGGTCGAACTGTCCTACGTCGGCAGCCGCGCCCTGGTGGTCTACGAACTGCCCCTGAACGAGGTGGTGTTCGACTTCTACGACCGGCTGAAATCCATCTCCAAGGGCTATGCCTCCTTCGATTACGAGCTGTCGGGCTACAAGCCCGGCGATCTGGTCAAGATGAACATCCTGGTCAACGCCGAGCCGGTGGACGCCCTCAGCATGCTGGTCCACCGCAACCGCGCCGAGACCCGCGGCCGCGGCATGGTGGAGAAGATGAAGGAGCTGATCCCGCCCCACATGTTCGTCATCCCCATCCAGGCGGCCATCGGCGGCAAGATCATCGCCCGCGAGACCGTCCGCGCCCTGCGCAAGGACGTGACCAGCAAGTGTTACGGCGGCGACGCCACCCGCAAGAAGAAGCTGCTGGAGAAGCAGAAGGCCGGCAAGAAGCGCATGCGCCAGTTCGGCAAGGTGGAGATCCCGCAGGAGGCGTTCATCGCCGCGCTGAAGATGGATGATGATTGAGGGGGATTAAGGCCAAGTCTCTGGAAATGTAATTCTTCCAGCGTGATAATCGTCGTGATCGACATTGCAAAGCGTCACCAAGTTGGTGACCGTATTTTCTCCACCTTTTGCGTGGTCCTTAAGGTGGTGGAGTTCCAGAATCCTTTTTGGATCGTCTGGATGAGCATCAGTGCGGGCCCATCCGCACCATCGACATTTGAAGTCATCACGCCTTAGGACTGCGCTCCGAACGGCGTCGGGGATTTTCCTATCGTGGCTGGGGGCCTGCCGATCCTCGGTGAGAACATAGTATCCTATGGGCAAGTCTGGGCGTCCCTGAAGACGGGTCTGGACGGGCCAGCCTTCCTCTGTACGCAGCTCTCTTGTTCGTCTCGCCCACTCAGTCTTTCCCTTGGCGAGATATCGAAGCTGCTCGCCTGAAACCGGATGGCCCACGTTGGCGCGAAGGAACGCCAGAATTCGATCCTTAATTGAGATATTCTGCTTAGCTAAGCTGTTGAGAAGCTTCCACGCACCGGCGGCGTATTCATCCTGAAGGTCTTGCAGCAGAACGTAAGATTCTTCAGGCATATCGGAAATTGAGAAGCCAGCTTGAGCTTCTATCTCGGTTGCTTCGGCAGGATCGTCTAAAGCCATTTGGGATAGGGTATCCGCAGAAAATATCGGCCAGCCTTCCTCAACTCTAAGCTCGCGGATCCTGCGGGCCCACTCCCCGATCCCTGAGACAGTCTCCAATTCGCGCGCTTCAAGGGGGCACCTCTCATAAGCACGCAGAAGGCCGAGCATTCGCGCCTTTCCGCTGTCTCCGGGGATCAGGCTTGCGCCCAATTCACGGAGATGGTCATCAATCAAGATGAGTTCTTGAACGTTTGATCTAATCGAGCGTGTGGAGTGCGCCGCAGAGTAGTCATCGAGCTCGCGAGCGATCTGCGAGGCGAATTCCGATGGGGAATCATTACGCTTGGAGCGTGGGGCCATAGCCCTCGCTTATGCCGATAACGCCATCGGAACAAGAATGTCTCTAACGGCCTTACCAAGAGCGCCTGCCAAATGCGGAGGCACCGCATTGCCGATTTGGCGGGCCACCTCCACTTTAGTGCCATAGAATCGGAAGTCGTCCGGAAAGCCCATCAGACGCGCGGCCTCGCGGTGCGTGATGGGACGATCTTCAACTGGGTGTAGATATCGGCCCTTCTCCGGCTTGTAGAATTCGGTGCGGATCGTGACGGACGGACGATCCCACCACAGGCGCCCGAACAGGTCTGTACCGCCACTAGTTTTCCGCACCCAGCAGTCAGGGGTGATGTCGGGACGGTTGGCCTGAAGGTCAAAGCGATTTCCGCCGGGAGGCACGGCCGCGTACCGAGCCAGACTCTTGTCCGTAGGCGTTCTGCCGAAGTGGAGGTCCAGGGGCGCACGCGCACCGATCTCGGTGCCGATGGCATTTTTCGGCAGGTCGCCGATAACGTCGCGCACCGTTCGCCAACGCGGAAGATTCCGCTTCAGCTTTGGGTCGGCGTGTGAAGGAAGGGGGGGGAACGTCGGCAAATCGGAGGCATCCCGCCATCCCAAGATGATGGTTCGCTTGCGGGTCTGGGGTGCGCCGTAGTCCGCCGCGTTGACGATGGCCGATTGGGTCTGAAACCCGTGCTGCCGAGCCTTGGTTTCGATCAGCTGGCGTTCGGGCGAACGGAAGAGTTCCGCGACGTTTTCCATCACGAAGACTCGCGCACCGGCGCGTTCGGCAATCTCAATGAAAGGCTCCCACAGGGCGCGGCGCGCGTCACCATCGCGCTTCTTATTCAGCAAGCTGAATCCCTGACAGGGCGGGCCACCGATGACCACGTCTGCTTGAGGCACCTCGTTGTCGAGAAGCCAATCTTCGATGTTGGCCTGAACCGCACGCCCGCCGAAATTCAGCTCATGCGTCTTCAGCGCGGCCCCGTCGTTGTCGAGCGCCAAGACCGTTTCAAAGCCGCCGCAGAACTTGGGGTCGCAGAAGCCGAGGCTCATACCTCCGGCGCCGCTGAAAAGATCGATAAGGCGCAGGGTCATGGCTTCCCCATTGGGTCGACGAACGACGTGAAACAAAATGCGAACAAGGCGCCGCTGTCAACCATGTGATAACTAGTTCTTGTGGGTGAAGGCAAGGTTACCTACCGCAGGTAGGAGGTGAGCCTGTCTGTCAAACCGACTGTATCCCTTGTCTCGCATTCCCACACCGTCAGGATACGCAGGCCCCGCGACAGAATCGCCTCCTCGACGGCTGCATCTCTCGCGTTGTTGCGGGCGAACTTGGCCGTCCATGCTTCGTGGTTGTGAGCAGGGACCGTCGCTCTCTTGCAATCGTGCTGGTGCCAGAAGCAACCGTGAACCTGGATCACCCATCCTTGTGCCTGATTGGCGAAATCCGGCGACCCCGGCAGGGTTCTGACATTCCGGCGATAGCGAACGTCCAGCTCCCGCAGCACAGCGGCGACCCTATCCTCCGGCGTCGTTCGCTTTTGTCTGACCCGCGACATGGCATGTGACGTGCGGTGGTTGAGAGGCTTCATACTCATCGCGGAATATATCATTCTGGACCGCGGAAGATGTCCAAAGGAGGTCACAGTGGACATAGCGCAGTGGACGGCAGCTGTAGATCAGTTGATGCGCAGGGACTGGCGCATCAGCATTGATGACGCGGGCATCGACGAGCAGCAGTTGGCCGACCATTGGGGCCAGAGAGAAACACCCGCCGCGTTCGTCGAGTGGTTCGCCGAAAAATACGATCTGATCCGGTGATCCGGATTTTGCGTATCGAGGACTCAGCCCTTGAAGTAGGTCTCCCGGTGATGCGCCAAGAAGGCCGGATGAGGCCAGTAAGCCCTATCAGTCGGCAGGTTCAGCCGCCCGTTGGCGTTGATCAACCGCTCCATCTCGGCGGGCAGTTTCCCCTCGGCCTTCATGATCGTCATGTCATCGGCCACCGAGAGCAAGCCGCGGTCAAACAGCCAATGAATCGTGCCGGAAAGGGCGAGACCATTTCGCACTGAGTCTGGGCCATGGTCAGCCACCGGTCGGATGTGGGCTGCCTGAACCTCCGGTCGACCGCCACCATTTATGAGGCGCAAACCCGTTACGGCGCATCGATTGTCATAGGCTGCGCGGACGGAGCGTCGAAATGCGAGGTCTCTAAAGGGACGTACGGTCGTCAGCTCGACCATGGGACGTTCGAAGGGAACAGTCAGCTCTTCGACCCCCATGTAGGGGCCTTCAGGGGCCGTCACGGGGGCTTGCAGCGGAGGACCACTGAGCCCGGCGGCGAGGATCGCCTCAAACTCTTCATCAGGCATGAGCCGTACCGAGTGACCGAAAGCCCCCTTATTTGTCTGCCCATCGTCGCGCTGGAGAGCGCTTTCCCGATAGTCGTCGCCGTCGCGGAAATGCACAGGGCCATCAAAATCCAGATAGTCCCGAACGTCGCAGTAGAAGTGGTCGGGTCTGACCGGGTCATCTCGAATCGCGTGCGGGCGCGCGATGGCGAAATAGGACTGCCGCCCACCTCGGCTGCTCAGCTCAGCAGTGCCACGTCTCGGCTCGTAATAGACGATCGAGTCACCCAGCGTTTGCTCGACCCGCCGAAGGTAGGCGCGCGGAAAATGATAATAGAGTTCCGGAAGGTCGTCATAGCCGGGGCTCAGCTTTGTGGTGAAGACGGCTTTGACCATCTGGTGATGCTGGCCCATGTCGCGTCAGCGCTCAAGGCTCAGCTTCATTGCATCGCGTCGAAATAGCACCGCCATACACCGCCGCGTTCCGCGCCCCAAGGGCTTGATTCACAACGGCCCGGCGCCCGTTTGGGGGCGATTTGTCCGCACGCGTTGCGGGCCGCGCCATACTGTCCCCATGACACGCAAGATCGAAGAGGCGCAGCCGACCTGGTTTCGGCTGAGCGACGAAAGCTGGGACGAGATCCGGGACGCATACCGGAACGGGGCCACGGCCAAGGAGCTGGCGATCCGGTGGAAGGTGTCGCCGGGCTCCATCTATCGGCACGCCTGCGAGGGCGGCTGGACCAAGAAGCGCAGCGCCGACGCGGAGGTGCGGGCCCATGTGGCGGCCATCGCCGAGGAGGAGCGCGCGGACCAGACGCGGCCGGACCCCGCGCGCCTGTTCGGGCCGGCGGGCGAGGGGGACGAGGCGGCGTTGGGTGATCCGGCGGCTCTGGCGGAGCAGGCCATGGCGGCCTCGGTGCGGGCCATGCGGGCGCGGCTGTTCGTGGAGGCCGAGAAGCTGGCCCGGCTGTCGGAGGCCTATGCCCGCATGGCGGAGAAGCGGGGCGGACCGGCGGTGACCATCGAGACCATCGACCTTGAGACCCTGTGCGACATCGTCCTGAACAAGGACGGACGGGTCACCGAGCGGTTCCGGGTGGACCCCGACGACCCGGGGCCGCGCGACCCGATCCTGGTGCGGTACTGGACCCACCGATACGCCGAACATCTGGCCCTCAAGGAACAGGTGCGCAGGGTGCGCGCCAATGCGCGCAAGGCGGCCTGCAGGGCGGTCGGGCTGGACCCGGACGCGCCGCTGCCGGGGTTTTAGGGGGGGGGTTAGTGCGCTACCGCTCTCAGGGCGCTAACGCTCGGGACGCGGATGCGCGGGGCGGAGGCGGGCCCACAGGATGGCGGCGACGGGGGCAGCCAGAAGGACGGCGCCGAGGACGTCCCCGGCGCCGTCGTCCAGCAGGGCGAGGGTGAGGCCGGTGAGGCTGAGCGCCGCCAGCAGCGCGGGCGCGGCGAAGATGGCGGTCAGGGACTGGTCCTTGCGGCTCACGCCCCCCGCCTCCGCCGGGCGACCCACAGGTAGAGGCCCGAGCCCAGGATGACGATGGTGATGAGGTCGAGGACGGCCCACAGGATCTTGAGCCCGAGCTCGCCGTAGTCGCCGAAGTGCAGGGGCTGGGACAGGGACAGGGTCTTCACATACCAGGGCATGGGGGCCACGGCGGCCAGCTGGCCGGTGCGGGCGTCGATCAGGGCCGGGGTGATCAGGTGCGCGGTCAGCGGCGTGTCGCCGTGGAAGAACACCGCATAGTGGTTGTCGGTGGAATAGTCCGAGCCCGGGAAGGCGACGAACTGCAGGGTCATGCCGGGCAGGGCCTGTCTGGCGCGGGCGACGGCGGCGTCCAGCGAGGCGCGCTCGGTCAGGGCGACGGGGGCGTCGTACTGGGCCGTCAGGTCGGCCAGGGCGGTGTCCTTCCAGACGGCGATGATGGGAACCGCCAGGGTGTTGACCACGCCGGTGACGCCCACCACCAGCACCCAGGCGGCGGCGGCTACGCCCAGCAGATTGTGCCAGTCCAGCCAGCGGGTGCGGGCGGACCGCTGGACCCGCACCGTGCCGAAGGGCAGGCGCCGCATGAAGGGGGCGTAGAGGACGAGGCCCGAGACGACGGCGGCCACCAGCATCAGCCCCATGACGCCGAGGAACAGCATGCCGGGCAGGCCGAGGAACAGGTCGGTGTGCAGCTGGAGCAGGAATTCCATCACCGGGTGGCCGGCCACGGGGGGGGCGGGGTCGCCGCTGGTCTGGTCGATGGGCTGGAAATTGTACGCGCCGGCGGGGGCGTCGGGCGCGCGGCTGGTGACGTTGACCACCGGGCGGTCCACGTCGAAGCTCATGAAGGACGGCGCGTCGCCGGGGTGGCGGACGAGCGCCGTCTCCAGCACCTGATCGAGGGTCAGCAGCGGGCCTTCGGCGTTCGCGGGGGTCCACGGACGATCGAGCAGCGCCTCCTCGATCTCGTGGGTGAAGACGAGCGGCAGCCCGGTCACGCACAGCATCAGCAGGAAGGCTGTGGCGACCAGGCTGGACCAGGTGTGCACCCACGACCAGGCGCGGATCGTGGCTGTCTTCATGGGGACTAGAAGTCCGTGGAGAGGGACAGGCGCAGGGTGCGCGGGGCGCCCAGGGTCAGGTAGTTGGCGTTCGGGAAACCGCCCACGGCGACCCAGTGGTCCTCGTCGGCGACGTTCTCGACCCGGGCGCGCAGGGTGACCGGCTTGCCGCCCGCCTCGAAGGCGTAGCGCACGCCGGCGTCGAAGCGGGTCCAGTCCTCCAGCATGACGCTGTTGTCGGCGCTGACCGCCTGCTCGCCGGCGTGGACCACGCGGCCCTCCAGCGTCAGGCCGGTGGCGGCCACGTCCCACTCGGCGTTGAGGGTGGCCCTGAACTCGGGCACGCCGATGGGGGCGGCGCCGCTGTCGGTCTCGGCGTCGATCCAGGCGGCGCCGCCCAGCAGGCGCAGGCCGTCCACGGGCTCGCCGAACAGGCTGAGCTCGACGCCGCGGTGCTCCTGCTCGCCGTCCGCACCGTAGAGGCGGGTGGCCGGGTCGAAGGACTCCACGGGGCGGGTGATGCGGAAGACGCTGAGCGTGCCGCCGAAGGGCCCGCCGTCGTACTTCACCCCGGCCTCCACCTGCTCGGCGCGGAAGGGGTCCAGCACCTCGCCGGCGTTGGCCACGAGCACGCCGTTGACCACCGCCGGGGCGATCTCTCCGGGCTGCAGGGCCTCGGCGTAGTTGGCGTAGAGCGAGATGGACGAGGTCGGGCGCCAGACCAGGGCGAAGGCCGGGGTGACGGCGTCGCCGTCATAGCCGTCATTCTGCGCGCCGGTGTTGTAGTCGAAGGTGCGGGTCTCGATGTCCTGATAGCGGGCGCCGACGGTGGCCATCAGGCGGCCGTCCAGGAAGGACAGCCTGTCGGCGACGGCGACGCTGGTGTTGCTGACGGACTCGGTGACCAGCGGGGCGTCCAGATCGCCGCCGATGAAGAAGTCCGGCGTGGGGGCGGCGACGGGGAAGGGATCGTACAGGTCGCCCGCAAAGCCCGCGAAGCTGGAGAAGGCGTAGGCGTTGCGCGAGTCCGACTCCACGTGGGCGGCGGAGGCGACGAGCGTGTGCTCTACGGCGCCGGTGGTCAGCTCGGCCCGCACGCCGATGTCGCCGGACCAGACCGAGTCCTCGCGGGCGTTGTCGAAGCGGTAGGCGGTGAGGGTTCCGTCCGGGGCGGCGGTGGGGTTGGCCAGCACATTGGCCTCGCGGCCGTCGCGGCCCCCGAAGGCCGCCCAGAGGCTGACGTTGTCGGTGACGTCGAACTCGCCGCGGACGGCGCCGAACAGCTGGCGCTCGTCGGTATAGGTCCAGGGCTGGGCGAAGTTCGTCCCGGCGGAGGGCGGGGTCGGCACGGCGCCGGCGGGGGTCACGGTGGGGCGCGGGGCGTCGATGTGGTGGTCCTGCCAGCCCAGATCAGCCGAGAAGCGCACCCGGTCGCCGCGCCGGTCCAGCCCCAGGCCGACGACCCGCAGGTCGACGCCCTGGTTGTCGACACCCCCCTGCCCCGACCGGCCGGCCAGATTCAGACGCACGCCGTAATCGTCGTTGTCGCCGAGGCGGCGCGCCAGATCGGCGGCGCCGTAGACCTCGTCGTCGCCGGCCCAGCCGGCGGTGAGGCGGGTCAGGGGCGCGCGGGGCGCACGCTTGGGCATCAGGTTGATCGCCCCGCCCACGCCGCTGCCGCCGGGCGCGGCGCCGTTCAGGAAGGCGCTGGCGCCGTAGAGCACCTCCACGCGCTCAAGCAGCTCGGCGGCCACGAACTGGCGCGGCAGGACGCCGTACAGGCCGTTGTAGGCCATGTCGTCGGAGTACACGGGGAAGCCCCGGATGACGTACAGCTCCTGGAAATTGCCGAACCCCTTGGACACGCTCACGGCCGGGGCGTTCTGCAGCACGTCGCCCACGCCGAGGGCCTGCTGGTTGAGGGCGAGGTCCGCCGTGTAGCTGGTGGTGTTGAACGGCGTGTCCATGAAATCCATGGCGCCGAACAGGCCCACGCGGCCGCCCGCCGCAACCTGACCGCCCGCATAGGCGGGGGGCACGGACACCTGGGAGCCGGTGACCACCACTTCCTGAACCTCGGTGACGTCCTGGGCCAGGGCGGGAGACGCGCACGCCAGGGCGACGGCGGCGACGGACGACAGCAGGGTGGGCAGACGAGAGGACACCGGGAGCTCCGCAAAAATAAGAATGCGTCGCAATACTGGCGCCATTCAGCCTTGGCAATGGCCGCGGTCGCGACAGATCGGCGCTGTGGCCGATCTGTCGCGGAAGGGGATCAGCCCTTGAGGACTTCCATCAGGGTCGAGCCCAGGCGGGCCGGGGACGGCGAGACGCGGATGCCCGCCGCTTCCATGGCCGCGATCTTGGAGCCGGCGTCGCCCTTGCCGCCGGAGACCACCGCGCCGGCGTGGCCCATGGTGCGGCCTTCGGGGGCGGTGCGGCCGGCGATGAAGCCGACCATGGGCTTGGAGCGGCCCTTTTTGGCTTCATCGATCAGGAACTGGGCGGCGTCTTCCTCGGCGCTGCCGCCGATCTCGCCGATCATGACGATGGACTTCGTTTCGTCGTCGGCCAGGAACATCTCCAGCACGTCGATGAACTCGGTGCCCTTGACCGGGTCGCCGCCGATGCCGACGGCCGTGGTCTGGCCAAGGCCCTCGTTGGTGGTCTGGAACACCGCCTCATAGGTCAGGGTGCCCGAGCGCGAGACGATGCCCACATTGCCCTTCTTGAAGATGGAGCCCGGCATGATGCCGATCTTGCACTCTTCGGGGGTCAGGACGCCGGGGCAGTTGGGGCCCAGCAGGCGCGAGTTGGAGCGGTCCAGCCGCGCCTTGACCCGCACCATGTCCATGACCGGGATGCCCTCGGTGATGCAGGTGATGAAGGGGATCTCGGCGTCGATGGCCTCGATGATGGCGTCCGCGGCGCCCGCCGGCGGCACATAGATGACCGAGGCGTCGGCGCCGGTGCGCTCCTTGCCCTCGGCCACGGAGGCGAAGATGGGCAGGCTCTCGCCATTGGCGCCGGACCAGGTCTGGCCGCCCTTGGTGGGGTGGATGCCGCCGACCATTTGCGTGCCGTAGTAGGCCAGGGCCTGTTCGGTGTGGAAGCTGCCGGTCTTGCCGGTCAGCCCCTGGACGAGGATCTTGGTGTCTTTGTTTACGAGAATGGACATGCGTGTTCGCTTTCAGGCGGCGGGAAGGAAAGGGTTTTCGACGCGGACCGAGCCGTAGGTCTGGCCGTGGTTCAGGTCTTCGGAATAGAGGATGCGGGCGCCCAGCCGCTCGGCGGCGGCGATGATGGCGCCGTCCCAGTATGAGATCTGATAGCGGCGGGCGTGGTCGATGCCGGACACCACCACCTCGGGCGTGATGGGCTGGCAGGGCTTCATGGCGATGACGCGGACCCATTCCCGCGCCTTGTCAGGCGTCAGGGGTTTCGGGCCCTTCCGGATGACGTTGTGATAAAACTCGGCGAGCACCTGACCCGAGGTGCAGTAGTCTTCGGTCAGCACGATCTCGCGCGCCCGCTCCAGTCGGTCGCCCGCATGCTTCCGTCCGAGCGCGGCGTACAACAGGATGTTGGTGTCCAGAAAGACCTCGGTGTCAGCGATCAAACCGGGGGTCCCCGCTGTAGGTCTCTTCCCGGCTGGGCCGCCAGTCGCCCATGTCGCCGTCAGACTCGTCGATCAGCTTCAGCAGGGCCTCGCGCGCCTCGTCCTTGGACGTTTCCTGTTCCACCAGCCGGGTCAGGAAGCCGCGCACCATCTCGTTGACGCTGGTCCGCTTCATGGCGGCCAGCACCCGCACCTTGTCGAGCAGGGCGTCGTCGATGGCGAGGGTGAGATTGCGGGTCACGGCGGCGTTTTACACGGGTTATGTGTAGCACACAATCCGTGTAAAAGTAACGACGTCAGAAGACGGCGGGCTGCTCCAGGCTGACCACCACCGCCGCCTCCCAACGCTCGTAGATCACGCCTGAAGGGCGAGCGTCGGCATTCGCCCAAGCCCTCGCCTCAAGCACGCCGGGGTCGGCATCGGCAGCCACGGGTCTCATCCCAAGCTCAGCCGCCAAGCCCTCGACTTCAGACCGCCAGTCGCCGGCAGGCGCGGGGGCCATCACGCCGCAAACGGTCGCCCTTGATGACCTGCCGTCCGAGACTTCGCCGGACATGGCCACCGTCGACTCGCCAGCCTGGAACATCAACTCCCACACGGCGTCGTCTACAGGGTCGTTCGCGCGAACGACCCTGAGCAGCGGCCCCCAGTCGCGCTCGTCCGCGAGACGACGGAAGGCGTCGCGATCCATGCCCGTGTCGAGACAGGCCTCGCGCACCGTTTCAACGAGCGTGGAAGGCCGCTCCGCTTCGCCCGGCGCCGTCGCGCACCCGGCGACGGCGAGCAGGACGAGCGCCCTCCTCATCACGCGACCGCGGCGACGATCTTCTGGGCGGCGTCGTCCAGATCGTCGGCGGCGGTGATGGCCAGGCCGGACTCGTTCAGGATCTTCTTGCCCTGTTCGACATTGGTGCCTTCCAGACGCACCACCAGCGGCACCTTGAGGCCCACTTCCTTCACGGCCGCGACCACGCCCTCGGCGATCACGTCGCACTTCATGATGCCGCCGAAGATGTTGACCAGGATGCCCTCGACCCGGGGGTCGGCGGTGATGATCTTGAAGGCCGCCGCGACCTTCTCCTTGGAGGCGCCGCCGCCCACGTCACAGAAGTTGGCGGGCTCTTTGCCGTACAGCTTGATGATGTCCATGGTGGCCATGGCCAGACCGGCGCCGTTGACCATGCAGCCGATGTTGCCGTCCAGGGCGACGTAGGCCAGATCCCACTTGGAAGCCTCGATCTCCTTGGCGTCCTCTTCGCTTTCGTCGCGCAGGGCCTTGATGTCGTCGTGGCGGAACAGGGCGTTGCCGTCGAAGCTGACCTTGGCGTCCAGCACGCGCAGGTGGCCGTCGGTCATGACGATCAGCGGGTTGATCTCCAGCATGGCCATGTCCTTCTCGACGAAGGCCTTGTAGAGCGCCGGGAACAGGCTCTTCGCATCCTCGGCGGCGTCGCCGCTCAGCTCGAGGGCTTTGGAGATCTTCGCCACGTCATCGGCGGTGACGCCGGCTTCCGGGGCGATGGCGATGGTCTGGATCTTGTCCGGGGTGTCGTGGGCGACGGTTTCGATGTCCATGCCGCCCTCGGTGGAGACCACGAAGGCCACCTGGCCCACGGTACGGTCCACCAGCAGCGAGCAGTACAGCTCACGGTCGATGTCGGCGCCGTCCTCGATGTACAGGCGATTGACCTGCTTGCCGGCGTCGCCGGTCTGGGCGGTCACCAGGGTGTTGCCCAGCATTTCCTTCGCGTGGGCGACCACTTCCTCGATGGACTTGGCCAGACGCACGCCGCCCTTGGCGTCGGCGCCCAGTTCCTTGAACTTGCCCTTGCCGCGTCCGCCGGCGTGGATCTGGGACTTCACGACATACAGCGGGCCAGGCAGTTGCTTCGCCGCGGCCTCGGCCTCGTCGACGGAGGTGATGGCGACGCCGGCGGCGACGGGGGCGCCGAAGCCCTTCAGAACCTGTTTGGCCTGGTATTCGTGGATGTTCATGGAAAAGACCGCTGTCGTGGGGAGGGGGTTTCAGCCGCGCTTATAGGACCCGGCCCTCCGCCGACGCAACCGGCTAAGTCCTGCGGGGCGGCCCGCGCCGGAGCCGCCCCGCGGGGATCAGTCGACCCAGTCGCGCTTGAGGGTGCGCGAGGCGCCGATCAGCAGGACCGAGGCCAGCAGATAGAAGCCCATGCCAGTGTAGATGGCCCAGCGCAGGCTCTCCTCGCCGAAGCGCGGCGCCAGCAGGTCGCTCATCCAGCCGAAATAGTAGAAGCCCACGGCGATGCCGAGCAGGTTGTTGATCAGCAGGAACAGGGCCGAGGCGGTGGAGCGCATGGGCGCCGGCACCAGATTCTGCACCGCCGCCGTGATCGGGCCCAGCCAAGCCAGGTTGAGGCCCGTGGGAATCAGGAAGATCAGGAAGGCCAGGGTCAGCTGCTGCACCACGCTGCCGCCTCCCGGCAGCACCAGGCCGATGATCCAGGGCGAGTTCATGGCGGCGATAAACAGGGGGGCCGAGATCAGGAAGGCGATGGCCGGCGTCAGGGGGTAGGCGCCCTTGCCCCGCTTCGCCAGCTTGTCGGCGACGGCGCCGCCCATCCAGATGCCGAGGGTGCCGCCGATCAGGGCGATGCCCGCGTAGTACCAGCTGGTCTGCAACAGGGTCAGGTCGAAGCTGCGCATGAAGAACAGCGGCAGCCAGCCGGCGATGCCGTAGCCGCACACCGACGACGACGCCGCGCCCAGCGCCAGAAGCCAGAAGCTCTTTTTCGGGAAGACGTAGGAGGCGGTGACCTTGGCGATCCAGAAGGACACGCCGATCACCGTCGCCAGGCCGCCGGCGAAGGCCAGCACCAGCGGATTGCCCACATATACGCCGCCGAACTGGCCCAGCGCCGCAAGGGCGAAGGCGACCGCGCCGGCGACGAGCATCAGGCGCGAGGCGTTGAGGCCCACGCGGTTCGGGGCGGCGACAACGGCGGGGGCGGCGGGGGCGGCGGCCTGGACCGCCCCGGACTGAACGGGGGAAGCCTGAACCGGGGCCGCATCCACCACCGCCGGACGGGCGATGTCGGTGGCGCCGCGCTTCGGATCGCGAATGGTCAGGCGCAGCACCGGAGCCAGCACCAGGCCCAGCAGGCCCACCACGATGAAGGCGGTGCGCCAGCCGTACTGGGCCGCCAGAACGCCGCCCACGAGGGTGCCGGCTGCGGTGCCCAGCGGAATGCCGAAGGCGAACACGGCGAGGGCGCGGGCCCGCTGGTGGGGCGGGAAATAGTCGGCCACCAGCGAATAGGCCGGGGCCACCCCGCCGGACTCGCCCACGCCCACGCCCATGCGGAACAGGAACAGCTGGCCGAACGAGCCCGCCACGCCGCACAGGGCGGTGAAGCCGGACCAGACAGCGAGGGCGCCGGTCATGATCCAGACACGGCTGAAGCGGTCGGCCAGCCAGGCCAGCGGAATGGCGAGGGTCGAATAGACCGAGGCGAAGGCGATGCCGCCCAGCAGGCCGAACTGGCTGTCGGACAGGCCGAACTCGGCCTTCAGCGGCGCGGCCAGGATGCCGATGATCTGCCGGTCCAGGAAGTTCAGCATGTAGACCAGCACGAGGATCGCCAGGACGTAGTAGCGATAGCTCGGCTTTTCGACGCGCGGCGCCTGGGCTTCAGCGGTCATGGACGTTTCCCTCGACGTTTATTGTTGGGCCGACGGTAGCCCGCCTGCCCTGCTCTGCAAAAGAAAAAGGCGGCGAGCCGAAGCCCGCCGCCTGTGTCAGTCTTCGCTCAGAGGATCAGAACCGGACCTGGAAGGTGGCGGTCACGGTGCGCGGCGGGCCGTAGAAGGCGCTGATGGAGTCGCCGAAGGTCGCGCCGGGGAAGTTGTAGCCGCCGGTGCGGTACTCCTCGTCCGTCAGGTTCTTGCCGTGCAGGCCGATCTGCCAGTTTCCGGCCGGGGCGACCCAGACGGCGGACAGGTCCACCAGGGCGTAGCCCTCCTGGTCCAGGATCGGGTTGGGGAACTCGAACTGGCTGAAGTCGTCGCGGTAGGACACCGACGGCGTGACCGCCAGCTCGCCGCCCATGACGTCGCCCATCCAGGTCAGGCCCAGATAGCCGCTCCAGCGCGGGGAGTTCTGCACCACCACCAGATCGGAGATGTCTTCGTACTCGCCCGTGGTCAGGTTGTAGCGGATGAACTCCTCGAACTCGGCTTCCATGTAGCCGACGGCGAAGTTGGCCGTGAGGGCCTCGCTCAGCCACAGGGAGCCTTCGAACTCGGCGCCGTAGATGGTGGAGGCGCCGACGTTGTCCACGAAGCTGGCGATGCCCGTGGCGGTGGGCACCTGGGTGGTGACCTGCTGGTCCTGGTAGTCCGAATAGAACAGGGCCGAGCTGAAGGTCAGGCGGCGGTCGAAGGCGTAGCCCTTGAGGCCCAGCTCGTAGCTGTCCACCGTTTCGGGATCATAGCCCTCCACCGTGTCCGGCGTGGCGGTGGCGTCGCCGCGCATGTCGAAGCCGCCCGACTTGAAGCCTTGGCTGAAGGCCGCGTAGGCGGTCAGGTCGTCGGTCATGTCATAGGAGACCGAGATGCGCGGGGTGAACTGATCGAACGAGCGGGTGCTCGTGTACAGGGTGTTCTGCAGAATCGGGGTGGCCGCCGGACCGCCCGTCAGCGGGGTCTGGCCCAGGCCCAGATAGGTGGCGCGGTTCACGAAGCCGGTCTTCTCGTCCTCGGTGTAGCGGGCGCCCACGGCCAGGCGCAGCCGGTCCGACAGGTCGAAGCTGAAATCGGCGAACACCGCATAGCTTTCGGTGTCCACGAAGCCGCCGTTGCCGATGGTCAGTCCGAGGTTGCCGACGATGGTGTCGAAGGCGCCTTCGGCGTGCCCGTCCAGATAGTAGACGCCGGCCACGCCCTGCCAGCGCGCGCCGTTGAACAGCAGCTGGAACTCCTGGGTGAACTGGTCGTCGGCGTAGTAGGCCGGGATGTCCAGGGTCGGCGACGGGGTGCCGTCGAAGTCGATGACGGTGTCGGTGGCGCCTTCACGGTAGGCGGTGATGGACTTGAAGGTCAGCATGTCGCTGATGGTCCATTCGCCGGTCAGCGAGTAGCCCTCGGTCTCCACGTAGTTGTCGTCGCCCAGACCCGAGCGGGTGTCGTAGATGTCGGGCAGGACGTCGGAGCCCGGCGCGGTTCCGGCCACTTCCCGGTGGCCGTGGCGGGCGTTGGACTCATCCTCCACCCGGTCATAGGCGAAGCGGAAGAACAGGTCGGCGGTCGGCGCCCATTCGGCGCTGAAGCGGGCGGCCAGGACGTCCTTGTCGTAATGCTCGGCGCCGGTGGTCAGGTTCTGGCCGAAGCCCTCGCGGTTGTAGCTGGCGATGGCCCCGCCGATGCGGAAGGTGTCGCTCAGGGGCGCGGAGCCCGAGGCCATGAGGTCGACCTGACCGTAGGAGCCGGCGGAGCCGCGCAGCATCAGCTCGGGCTCGGGATCCAGGCGCGAGGTGACGTATTTGATGGCGCCGCCGATGGTGTTGCGGCCGTACAGGGTGCCCTGGGGCCCGCGCAGGACCTCGATGCGCTCGATGTCGAAGATGTCCAGCACCGCGCCCTGCGGGCGGGCCACATAGACGTCGTCCAGATACAGGCCCACGCCCGGCTCGAAGCCCCACAGGGGATCCTGCTGGCCCACGCCGCGGATGAAGGAGATCAGGGTGGAGTTGGAGCCGCGGGCCACCTGGACCGTGGCGTTGGGGGTCTGCTGCTGCAGCACGGTGACATCGGCGGCGCCGGTCAGCTCCAGCCGTTCGGCGCTCAGGGCGGTGACGGCGACGGGCACCTCGCGCAGGGACTCCTCGCGGCGGCGGGCGGTGACGATGACCTCTTCCACCTGGGTGGCGGCGGGCTGTTCGGCGACCTGGGCCTGGGCCACGGCGGCCGGGGCGGTGAGCGCGCCGATGGCGGCGCCCGTCAGCAAGGCGGATTTGACGAATTTCTGCATGGGATGCCCCAACCTGTGTGTTTCCGGTGACGACGCCATTTATTCAGCGTTCAATGATTTTCCGGGAACCTGATCGCGTTTTCGCTTTCTGTCAAATGGTCAAGCATGGCCGAACCGGGTGAAAGCCTCGCCGTGTGGCGCCGGCGCCATGCTCGCCGCGATTGCCGGACACCCCCGGGCGCTCTAGCCTCCGTCCATGACTCGTTCGCCCGCCGCCGCCCCGACGGCCAAGCCCACGCCCGCCCGCCGGGGCCGTCCGTCCAAGGATCAGAAGGCCGGGGAGACCCGCGACGCCATTCTGGACGCCGCCGAGGACCTGTTCTCGAAGCACGGCTTCTATGGCGTCACGATCCGGGAGGTGGCGCGGGAGGCGGGCGTGGATACGGCGCTGGTGCACTATTATTTCGGCGCCAAGCGGGGCCTGTTCGACGCGGTCTTCATCCGGCGGGCCGAGGTCTGGAACAACGAGCGGGTGGACGCCATCGACCGTTATGTGGCGGAGGCCGGCGATCAGGCGACGCTGGAAGGCATCCTCGAAGCCTTCCTGCGGCCGCCGTTCGAATGGTCGCTGAAGGGCGGGCCGGGGTGGAAACATTATGCGGCGCTGGTGGCCCAGACCAACGCCAATCCGGCCTTCGGCGGCGAGACCATGGCGCGCTATTTCGACCCGGCCATCCACCGCCTGATCGAGGCGGTGCGGGTGGTGCTGCCCGAGGCGCGGGACGTGGATCTCTACTGGGCCTGGCACAATCTGTCGGGCGCCCTGACCCTGACCCTGGGCGAGACGGGCCGTATCGACAGGCTGTCGGGCGGCCAGTGCCGGTCGGGCGATCTGGACACCGCCTGCGATTACATGGTGCGCTTCGCCTCGGCCGGCTTCCGGGCGGTGTGCGGCCGCTGAGATCGATCGGGGGGAATCGCATGTCCGCAGGCCTGAAACGGCTGATCACCGCAGAGACGGCCAGGGGGCTCGGCATCGCCGCCGCCGCGGGGGTCTTCCTCGCCCTGACCAATGCGTTCGGCGCGACGACGGACCTGTGGCTGCGGCTGGTCTACTGGGTGGTGCTGATGATCGTGGCCGGGCTGTGGGCCGAGGTCTGCATGCGCACGGTCCGCCGCCTGCCGGGCATGGAGGCGTCCCTGCCCGCGCGGTTCGTGGTTTCGGTGCTGGCCATCGGCCTGCCCGTGACCCTCGTGGTCTGGGGCGTCACCGGCTGGATCTTCTACGGCCAGGCCTACGGGTTCGACATGCTGCCAGGTCTGGTCTGGCGGGTGCTGCTGATCACCGCCGGGATGACCGCCATCGGCATGGCGCTGGAACAGAAGACGGTCACCACCGGGGCGGGCGAGGGACCGCCGCGCTTTCTCGAGCGCCTGCCGCCCCGGCTGCGCGGCGCCGTGATCCACGCCGTCCAGGCCGAGGACCACTATTTGCGCATCCACACCGACCGGGGCTCGGACCTTATCCTGATGCGCCTGTCCGACGCCGTCGCCGAGCTGGAGGGGCTGGAGGGCGCCCGGACCCACCGCAGCTGGTGGGTCGCCAGGGACGCGGTGCAGGACGTCAAGCGGGGCGACGGACGCGCGACCCTGACGCTGGAGGGCGGCCTCACCGTCCCGGTCAGCCGCCGCCACGCCCGCGCCCTGCGCGAGGCTGGGTGGTACTAGGGTGTTTCCTCGCCGATTCCGGGACCTCGCGGGGTCAATACTGATATAAATCGGGTCGAATGAATTTTGACGTAAGAAAAATCACAAGAACGGGCAGATAAAATTGAATCCGGGGAATGACTACCTATCATATATAGGGACAATTCAGGGATTTCTGCTGTTCGGCTTATTAATAAGCGACACGCGGATGACAACGGCAAGTCGGATTCTAGGACTTATATGCCTTGTGATCGCGCTTATATTTTCAGTCCCTTTTATACTGGCGAACCTTGATAATCCCATCATCGGTTGGGCGATCGGCCCGGTCTTCTTCTTGCCGGTGACGCTGGGGCCCCTGGGCTATCTTTACTGCCGTAGCGCTCTCCTCGGCGCCCCCCTGGCGAGGCGCGACTTCCTGCACCTGATCCCGGTTCTGCTTTGCTACGCATTGACGGCCGATATATCGCTGGCTGATCCGCGCGAGATGGCGATGTGGATCGCGGGAGAGAGACCCCGTTCCATTCGTTTGCAGATCGCCGAGCATTTGCCCGCCATGATCGCTTACGGATATGCCGCCTGGACGGGATTGGCCGTCTGGCGGTATCGCCGACAGGCCAACGACACCCTGTCCAATTTCAATCCGGACGTTTTCAACTGGCTGCTGGCCCTGCAAGCGCTCAACCTCGTGGTCTGGTCCTTGAAGGTGATTCCCGGACCGACATCGGCGCCGACGCTCCTTCCCGATGTCGCAAATATATTCCTGGCCGCATTCATTTACGTCATCGCCATCATTCAGTGGCGGCGTCCGCAGTTCTTCACGATCCCGGCGCTTTCCGGCGCGCCGTCCGGGGCCACGCTTGAGGACACGGATCAAGGTTCGTCGCGGCGGGACGGGGAACTCGATCCGTCGACCCGGGCTGAACTCTTCGAAACGGTCAGAAGACGGCTTGAAGGCGACAAACTCTTTCTCGACGGCGACCTGACCCTGGAGCGGCTTGCGGCTTCGACCGGTCTGAGCAAGCACCACCTGTCGGAGGTCCTGAATCGTCACGCCGGAAAGAACTTCTATGAGTTCATCAACGGCTATCGGATCGCGTTTGTGTGTGAGCGCCTCAGGCAAACCGACCAGAGCGTCCTCGATATCGCCCTGGAAGCCGGGTTTTCATCCAAGAGCACGTTCAACGCGATCTTCAGGCGACACACCGGGCAGACGCCGACCCAGTTCCGGACGGCGCGCACCGTACAGGGCGCCTGAAAAAGCGATCCCCGGACGTCCAGTTCGATAAGTCCGGACGCCCGTCCCCACCCGATTTGCAAGATGCGCCCCACCACAGCAAATCGCGGGAGGGTTCAGATGCAAATGAGAACACTGAGGACGTGGGGCTTCAGGGCCGGATTCGTGGTTGCGGGGCTGATCGTGCTGGCGGCCGCCGCGCTGTTCTTTTTGACCCTTCGCACCGTCGATCGAATCTACGGGGGTGAAACCCGGGTCGTCGACGCTGGCCAGTTTCAGGTCGAGAGCGAGCCGATGGCGATCACCCACGTCAGCGTATTATCGCCGGATGGTTCGCAGATGCTGCCGGACAGGACGGTGGTCGTGCGGGACGGGCAGATCGTTTCGGTCTCGGCCAGCGACGACATCCCGCAGGGCGTGACGCGGATTGACGGACGGGGAAAGTTTCTGATCCCGGGCCTTATGGATTCCCATGTGCACCTCCAGCGCAGCCCCAACGACCTCCTGCTTTATGTGGCCAACGGCGTGACCCAGATCCGGAGCATGGGCGGGTCCGATGCAGATCTGACGCTGAGGGATGAAATCCGGAACGGCCGCATCGGCCCGCATTTCCATGTGTCCTCGCCGTCGATGAACTCGGCGGACGGCTTTGCGTCGGCAGGGTCGGCCCCGGGCTGGATCCCCGAACCGTTGATCATCTGGTTCGTCGAGACTGTCTTCAACACGCACTCGACGGCGAATGCGCAGGAAGCCCGGGACGATGCGCGCGCTTTCATCGACCGGGGCCACGACGGCATCAAGCTGTACGGCTTCCTGACCATGGACAGCCATCGCGCCATTCTGGATGTGGCCGAGGCGCTGGATGTTCCAACGGTCGGACACCTGCCCGAAGACATGCCGCTGAGCGAACTGCGCACCACCAGGCTTCGCGAGATCGCCCATGTCGAGGAGCTCGTGAAGGCGTTGCTGGACGAGTTCGGGAGCTTCAACAGCCAGGGAAGCGAGGCGTTCATCGCGTTCGTGGAAAGCAGGAAAGATGAGATCGCGGCGGACCTGTTCGAGAACGACATCGCCGTTCACAGCACGCTCCGCTTCTCGGAAAGCCTCGACGATCAGGTGTTCGATCTGGACGGCGCCCTCGCGGACATCCCGCTCCGGTACGTCAATCCCGGCATTGTCGAAGGCTACGCCCCGCTGGGATTCGGGTGGCTTCCCGGAAGCAACAAGTTCGAGGCCTATGCTGGCGACACCCCCGAACAAATCGCCTCGAACAGGGATTTCTGGGCCGCGCGCGAAGAAGCGCACCGCATACTGCTGAGAGCCATGGTCGCGGCGGGCGTCCCCATTCTCGCCGGAACGGACGCCAACGGGTGGCTGAGCGTCCCGGGATTCTCCCTGCACGACGAGCTTCAATCGCTGAACGCGGCCGGCATGACGACGGCGCAGGCGCTCCATGCGGCGACCGCGGCTCCTGCTCGCGCCATCCGCAGCGATGCGGGAGTCATCGAGGTCGGGCGCCGTGCGGACCTCGTCCTGCTCAACGAAAACCCGCTTGCAGACATCGAAAACACGTCGTCTATCGAAGCCGTCATCCTGGGTGGGAGACATCTGAACCGGGCCCGGCTGGACGCCATGCTGCGGGCCGTTGAGACCGCCAATGCTGCGAGCAGACGGTCTTCCATAAGCCGGTACCAATGAGGTCGTGGGAGAGCTCATCGCTCGCTCCGGAGTCTCTCCTCACCGAGCGCTAGGTCGCCGCCCAGTTGCCGTGGAAGGCGGCAGGCATGGCCACGTCGGCGCGCCAGGTGCAGACCGGCCCGTCCTCGACCCGGGCCATGTCCAGCACGTGCAGTTCGGTGACGCCCTCGCGCAGGTTGATGGTGGGACCCACCAGCCAGGCGTCCGCCTCGCCGCTCAGGCCCGGCTTGGGCACATGGACCATCTCGTCCACCACATGGCCGGCGCCGAAGTCAAAGCCGTGGGTGCGGCCCTGCTCCCAGTCGGTGACGCCCACCGCTGTGGCCAGGGGCCGATCCGGCTCCTCGCCCAAAGTGTGCAGGCTGTAGCGGCGCCGCTGGCCCGCCCGGCGCGTGTCGCCCCGGGGGAACTCGGCCGCGCGGCCCGCGTGCTCCAGCCGGCCCTGACCGTCCGGCGACAGGATCATCATGGCCAGTCGCGCGGGTTCATTGCCCAGCGGCACGCCGTTCAGGATGTCCTGGGCGCCGTGGGCGGCGAAATCCATGTCCGCATGGGCGCAGACGTCGAAGCGGATGGTTCCGTCGCTCTCCTCCCAGGCGTCGCCCAGATGGAAGAAGCCGAAGGCCGGCGCCTCGAACACCCGCCGGGCGTCCAGGTCGTCCTTGTCGATCACCAGCACCTGCGTCCCCTGATCGGGCAGCCAGTCGTAGGCGGTGGAGACGGGCATGACGTTGCGGGCATGCACCCACGGCTGCAGCACGATCACCAGATGCCGCGCCGTGGCGGTGAAGTCGTGGATGTAGCTGGCGCGGGGCAGCGGGATGACCCGCGCGTCCTCCAGCGCGCCGTCTGCGGCGAGACGCCAGACCACCGCCTGGTTTCCGTTCACGCCCAGATTCCAGATGCGGCCGTCGGGTTCGATGCGCGGGTGGGCCAGGAACGGCATGGCGCGCAGGTCCGGGCGCAGGGTGACGAAGCCGCGGGTCTCCAGCGTGTCGGGATCCATGGCCATGGGGGAGCCGGCCTCCCACAGGGCCCAGATGGCGTCGCCCACCTTGTGCACCGAGGTGTTGGCCGGGTTGGCGTCGTCCACCGAACCGATCTCGGCGCGCGGGTCGGCCGCCGTGCCGAAGCCGGGCATGACCATGGCGTCCAGCCGCGTCTCCTGACGGCGCTTGGGCGTGTCGGCGAACCGGGCCGCGAGCGTGGCCTGACCGTCGTGGATGCCGAAGCGGCGGATCAGGCCGTCGCCGTCGAACCAGTGCTGGGACGAGCCGCCGGGCCGCCGGAACTTGGCCGGCCCGTTGCGGTACAGCGCGCCGGACAGGCCCTCCGGAACCCGGCCGTGGACCCGCTGCAGAACGCGCGGGGCGATGTCGCCCTCCACGTCGGCGGTGGCCAGGGACCAGTCGGAGGCGACCCGCAGGGCGCGGGCGGCGAAGGCCATGTCGGGCGTGATGGCCAGGGCGGCGGCGGCGGTCAGGAAGGTGCGGCGCGAGGTGTTCATGATGTCAGCTCCCCAGGGTCGGCTTCAGCGCAGGGTGATGGTCTGGCGGGTTTCGCCCGAGACGGCGAAGCGGGCCCGGTCCCACGAGGCGGGCCCCATGTTGCCCACGGCGTTGTTGGAGAAGGCGAAGGGCTCGGTGGGCATGCCGAAGGGGTTGGCGTTCATCTGGCCGTCGCCGTTCACGTCGTGAAAGGCGCGCAGGGCGTAGTCGCCGGCGGGCAGGCCCTCGAAGCGGGCGACGCGCTCGCCGCCGGCCACGTCGATCCGCACCCCGCGCACGGCCGCGCCGCCGCCGTCATAAGCCGCCTCGCTGTCGAACAGGGCGGCCATGATGACCCCCTCGTCCGCACCCACGTCGAAAGTGATCTCGATGACGCTGGTGTCGGCGGGCTGAAGCGTCAGGGCGGCGGCGAGGATGAGGGCGGGGATGGACAACATGGTCGGGCTCCGTGTGGGGACGCCCGCTCGCCGGGCCTCCGATGGCCCTGTCATTCCGTGTGGGCGGCGGCTTCGCCACCGTCGATGCGTTCTCGCCCGCCCCGCCTTCGCCAATGACCGCGTCTGTTCACTCACGAAGCGCGGATAAACGCCTTACGCTCCGGCGGCCGTCCTCAGCACGCTCAGATACCCCGGCGCCGTCTCCATGCGCGCGGCTTCGGGGCGGGTGTGCAGCAGCCGGTGCAGGCGCGGCAGGCGCCAGCAGGGCACGTGCATGAACAGGTGGTGCTCGGCGTGATAGTTGACCCAGTAGGGGGCGATCAGGGCCCGCTCGATCCAGCCGGCCCGGGTGGTGCGCGCGGCGCGGAAGGCGTCGTCGGCCGAGCCCTCGACGCAGGCGTGCTCGGCGATGTTGCGCAGACGGGTGACCAGCGGAAACCAGGTGGCCATGGGCAGCAGCCACAGTACGAAATAGGCCCACCAGACGCCGGCCAGCGTCATCGCCGCCAGCATCCCGGCGTTGACGATCAGGAACGGGGCGACAGACTTGCCGGTAACCACGGCGCCCTCGGCCATGTCGGCGTCGCGCTGGTTGCGGAAGGCGCCGACCATCAACATGACCCGCTGCTTGAAGAAGGTCTGGCCGGTCAGGTCGCGGATGATCTTGCGCCGCAGCGAGGCGCGGGTGACCGGAAACGGCTCGGACAGGACCAGATCCGGATCCTCCGGCTGCTGGGCGAACCTGTGGTGGGACAGGTGATAGGGGCGGTAGGCGCCGAGGCTGGCGCCGACGGGCACGGCGCACAGCCAGTGGCCGAGGGCGTCATTGAGCTTCAGATTTTTGGCCAGGGCCCCGTGGGCCGCCTCGTGCATCAGGATGGCCAGGCCCAGCTGGCGGGCGCCGATGATCATGATGGAGAGCGGGATCAGCACCGGCCACATCACCCCCGCCGCGACGGCCAGGGCGATCACCGCCCAGGCGTGGAGCACCAGCAACGGCCCGCGCCAGTGACTGCGCGCCTGAAAGGGCGCCCATTCCTCGGGCGTGAACAGACGGGTCGGGGAAATGCGCGGCGCGGCGGGCATGGGGCGATCATAGCGCGTTTTCCAAAAGGACGCGAAAATCAGGTCAGGCTGACGAAATGTCATGTTGACCTGACATGGCGGCCGTGTCATGTAGACCTTACACAACGTCAGGGAAACACGACATGCTCACCCTCGGAAAGACACAGACCACGCCGGCCGGCCGGCGCTATGTGATGCGGACCATGGCCTTCATGACCGGCTATGTGGCGGTCAATGTGGCGGCCATCTTCGGCGCGTTCGACGAGATCATCGGGCGGCCGGTCGCCTGGGCCC
>Ga0114900_1000548_pt1 | contig 27830 bp, 39 predicted proteins | sample MalvireepMed_231_FD_89685 | JGI IMG/M metagenome (GOLD analysis project Ga0114900, IMG submission 89685) | Marine viral communities from the Global Malaspina Expedition - Malaspina viral metaG DeepMed_231 | ecosystem: Environmental > Aquatic > Marine > Oceanic | place: Mediterranean Sea...
AACCAGTTTGAGCAAGAGTTTGAGTGTTCGTTTGTTGCAAATGTTGAAGGTGCTATATATGGAAAGCCATTAGACCAAGCATTACATGAAAAAAGAATTACAAAAGTTCCATACGATGAAGGATATCCTGTAAGTACTTTTTGGGATTTAGGTATTGCAGATGCAACAGCAATTTGGTTTGTCCAAGTAATAGGACACGCAGTTCATGTTATAAATTATTATGAAGCTAAGGGTGAGGGTTTAAAACATTACTGTGAAGTATTAAATACTTATAAGTATCTTTATCAACATCACTATGCTCCACATGATATTGATGTCCGAGAACTAGGTACAGGTAAATCAAGGCGTGAAATCGCTATGGAGTTAGGTTTAAACTTCAAAATAGTACCAAAGTTACCTGTTGAGGATGGAATACATGCAGCACAACAATTAATATCTAGGTGTTGGTTTGATGCAAAAAACTGTGAAGAGGGCCTGCAGGCACTTCGTCAATATCACAGGGTATATGATGAAAAGACTCAATCGTTTAGGACAAGACCTAAACACGATTGGTCATCTCATTCTGCAGATGCCTTTCGTTATATGGGAATTGGACTAGATACAGAAGAAGGATTTATGAGAAAACCAAAACAAAGAATTTCGCAACAGGAATATAATCCATTTACTATGGAGAGTTTAGGATAATGAGTGCAGATCCAGCAACAATGATGGCTATTGGTTCGGTAGTAGGTGCAATGACATCGGTAGCAAGTTTAATGATGCAACCAAAGATGCCGAGCATGGCTATACCAGAAATACCAGAGTCGCCACCACGACCACCTGTTACTAGAGATAATGCAGAGAGTATTGTAAATGATCCACAAGCATCTGCTGCAGAAAAATCGCAGGCACAATCTTTATTAGATGAGATGGCAGGAGAAAGAAGAAGAGTAAAACAAAAAGCAGCAAGGGCTGGATTAATACAAACAGGCCCACAAGGATTACTGGATGAACCAGAAACTTATAAGAAAACTTTATTAGGAGGTACTACATAATGGGAGGTATTTTTTCACCACCAGCACCACCACCACAACCTAAACCTGTGGCTCCACCACCAGCACCAGTTGCTCCAGCAGGACCAACAAAGGCAGAGTTGGAACAGAGTGAAGCAGCAGCAGCACAACAAAGAAAAAGAAAAGGTCGTTATTCAACTATAATGACTGGAGCAGAGGGTGTTACTGGTGAACCGTTGACAGAGAAGAAAACTTTATTAGGAGGATAAAATATGGCTGTAAGTAAATTTGTATCTGACAAACTAAAACAGTTTGAAAGTTTAAAAAACCTTCGTTATTCTTGGGAAGGACATTGGCAAGAAATTGCTGATTATGTTTTACCTAGAAAAGCGAATGTTACTAAGACAAGAGCTAAAGGAGATAAACGAACAGAATTAATTTATGATGCTACTGCAATACACGCATTAGAATTATTATCTGCATCTCTTCATGGGATGCTTACCAACCCTTCTACATCTTGGTTTGATTTAAAATATAAACAAAATGAAATTAATGATGACGCAAATGCGAAGGCATGGTTAGATACTGCTGTAGAAAGAATGTATCAAGCATTTGCTCGTAGTAATTTTCAACAAGAGATACACGAATTATATATGGACCTTACTGCTTTTGGAACTGCCTGTTTATTCCTAGAAGATTCTGATGGAGAGTTGCGTTTCTCTTCAAGACATGTTGCAGAAATATTTATATCTGAAAATCATCAAGGCAAAATAGATATGGTTTGCAGAAAATTTAATATGTCTGCAAGAGCAGCAGTTCAACAATGGGGTGTGCAAGCAGGAAGTAAAATTCTTAATGAAGCAAAAACAGATCCATACAAAGATGTTACAATCTTACACTCTGTCTATCCTAGAGATAATTATGATACAAAGAAAAAAGACAAATTAAACAAACCATTTGGTTCTTGTTATATTGATCCAGACGGACAGCATTTAATTGCAGAAGGTGGTTTTGATGAATTTCCATTTATGGTTCCTAGATTTTTAAAATCATCTAATGAAGTATATGGAAGAAGTCCATCAATGACTGCGTTGCCTGACATTAAAATGTTAAACGAAATGTCAAAAACAACAATCAAGGCAGCACAAAAACAAGTTGATCCACCGTTGCTAGTTCCAGATGATGGATTTGTTTTACCTGTAAGAACTGTTCCAGGTGGTTTAAATTATTATCGTGCAGGAACAAGAGATAGAATTGAACCATTAAATATTGGTGCTAATAATCCAATAGGATTAAATATGGAAGAACAAAAAAGAAGAGCTATTAGAGAAGCATTTTTTGTAGACCAATTACTTTTAGGACAAGGCCCACAAATGACAGCAACAGAAGTTGTACAAAGAAACGAAGAGAAGATGAGATTACTAGGACCTGTTCTTGGAAGATTAACAAGTGAATTATTAAGACCTTTAATTAATAGAGCTTTTAGCATTTTATTAAGAAATGAACAATTACCACCTATGCCAGAATATTTAGAAGGTGTTGATATAGAAATAGAATATGTATCACCACTTGCTAAAGCACAAAGAACTTCTGACTTATCTGGAATATTAAGAGCATTAGAAATTGCTGTTCCATTACAACAACAAGTACCTGTGTTTGATTATATAAATTCAGATAAATTAATTAAATATATATTTGATATATTAGGTGTGCCTGGTACATTATTAAATGATGATGTTAGTGTTGCACAAAAAAGAGAACAAGATGCTATGGCACAACAACAACAATTACAACAACAACAACTGGCACAAGCAGCAGAGTCAGCAGGGAAGGCAGCTCCTGCTGTTAGAGAAGTTGCAAACATGATGACTACAGAAGCAACATAATGGATTTAGATAAATTACAACAATTAAAAAAAGAATATAAAGTTGTCTTTGGTTCTGAACAAGGCAAAAGAGTTTTAAAAGATTTAAAGTTTCGTTGTCATCATTACATACCTACGCATGTAAGAAATGACTCACACGAAAGTGCCTTTCTTGAAGGGCAACGATCTGTTTTATTAACCATTTTAAGTTTTATAAAGGAGGAAAATAAACAAGATGGCTGAAGAGCAAGCACAGGTAGCGACAGAAGAAACATCGTCTGATGTTGCACAAACAGAAGAACAACCGTTAGATGCACAAGTGGATTGGAGAGAAAATCTCCCAGAAGATTTAAGAAATGATCCATCATTGACAACTGTTAAAGATGTGCCAGGTTTAGCAAAATCTTATATTCATGCACAAAAAATGATAGGTGCAGATAAGATTGCAATTCCTGGAAAAAATGCTTCGGAAGAAGAATGGGATGCTGTATATAATAAATTAGGCAAACCAGAAGAAGCAAAAACTTATGAGGAAGATTTGGGTGATTTACCTATTCCAGAGGAAAATGTAAAAAACTTTAAAGATACTGCTCATAAGTTAGGTCTTAACCAAATACAATTTAAAGGATTAACTTCTTGGTATAAAGATTTAGTTAAGACACAAATAGAAGATATAAATGTGGATGCTGATACTAAAAGAGCAGAATCAGAAGCTGCATTGCGAAAAGAGTTTGGAAAAACTTATGACGCAAAATTAAAATCTTCTCAAAGAGTATTCCAAACTTATGGCGATACTAAATTTTTAGATGTAGAATTAAAAGATGGAACTAAATTAGGTAATCATCCTACATTTATAAAGTTGATGTCTAACATTGCAGACACTATATCTGAAGACAAGATTGCTACTGGAGAAAAAGGAAGTGAGTTTTTCACTCCTGCAGAAGCTAAAAGAAAGATTGCAGAATTAACTGTTACTGGTTCACCATACTGGAATCGTAAAGATCCAGGCCATGAAGATGCAGTTAAAGAAGTAGCAGACATGCAAGAGATGGTTCATCCAGAAGAAGGATAGAAAGGAAATAGGAATAGATAAGGAAAATGAATGAATGGAAAAAACCTACTATTCGTATCGTTGCTGTTGGTCTTGAAATTAATAGTTACGCTTGTGCGATAGTTTAAAAAGTTTTTTTTGTTTTGGTTTTTTTAAAACAAAAGTCAGGGTAAATGGGAACATTCCTGTTGTTAGTCTAATGACTCGTATGGGGTAATCGTTACTTCCCAAGAGAGTGTCCAATTATGGACAGCACTTCTCGCTGTTTATTTTTTATTAACAATTTTGGATAAGGAGATCTAATGAGTTCTCAAATTACTACGGCTTTTGTTCAACAATATAGTAGTAATGTACAATTACTTTCTCAACAAAAAGGAAGTTTGTTCAGAAACGCTGTACGAGTTGAAAGCCAAGTAGGAAAGAACGCATTTTACGATCAAGTTGGTTCTGCGACTGCACAAAAGAGAATGAGCAGACATGCAGACACACCACAAATTGACACTCCACATGCCAGAAGAAGAGTATCGCTTGTTGATTATGAGTATGCTGACTTAATTGACGACCAAGACAAAGTCAGAACATTAATTGATCCAACAAGTCCTTACTCACAAGCCACAGCATTTGCAATGGGAAGAGCTATTGATGATGAAATCATCTCTGCTGCTTTCGGAACTGCATATACTGGTGAAACAGGTTCTACTTCAACGAGTTTTCCAGCAGGACAACAAGTTGCAGTCGGATCACCTGCTGCAGGTTTGACAGTCGCAAAACTTGTTAGTGCAAAACAACTACTTGATGAGAATAATGTTGATCCAACATTACCTCGTTATTGTGCTGTTGCACCTGAACAACTTGCAGATTTGTTAAACATAACAACTGTAACTTCATCAGATTACAATACTGTTAAAGCATTAGTGCAAGGCGAAATTGATACATTCTTAGGTTTTAAGTTTATTGTATCTAATCGTCTTTCCAGCGAAGCTGGAGTTAATCGTAGAGTGATTGCTTGGGCTGAAGACGGCTTATTACTTTCAATAGGTAAAGATATTACAGCAAAAATAGATGAAAGAGCTGACAAAGGTTATGCTACACAAGTCTATTATTGTATGAGTATCGGTGCTACAAGAATGGAAGAAGAAAAAGTCGTTGAAATTAAATGTAGGGAGGACTAGGGGTAACTAAATAATATGGCTGCACATAAAGGTGTAAACATTACAAATTTAGACGCAACTCCAAGAGTTCCTGCATCTTCTGAGCAAGTACACGGAGTATTAAGAGTGTGGTATGATACCTATGAAACATCATCTTTTGCCGTAGACGATACCGTTGCGTTGGCAAGGATGCCTGCAGGTTCCACAATACATGATGTTATCTTAAAAGCAGATGACTTACATGGTAGTTCAACTTTAGAAGTTGGAGATTCTGATGATCCTAATAGATTTATTTCTATTGTATCAACATGGAACACGGCTGGCCAAACACAATCAATGTTAGGTGGTTCATCAAAAATTGCTGATGGAACAACTGCAGCAATGACTGGTGTTGGTTATCGTTATACTACTGAAACTGATATTTTGGTAAAGCTAACAGGAAATAATGCTGCTGATGCTAAAACCATTAGTATGTGGGTATATTATACAACTGATTAATGCGTTTGTAATTCTAACACAACCCTGAATAAGATTCTGAGTTAGCCAGTACTTGTAAACAGAAACTGGCAAAATTTTTTTATATTATTAATAGGAGAAAAAAAATAATTAATGGCAAGTAAAATTGATATATGTAATTCTGCAATGAACATGTTAGGAGCATCTAACATTGTATCATTAACAGAGGATAGTAAAAATGCTCGTTTATTAAATCAAAGATTTGATTTTGTAAGAGATGCTGTATTTAGAGGACATGCTTGGAATTGTTTAATTAACAGACAACAATTAAATCAATCTTCAACAACTCCTACTTATCAGTATAGTTATGCTTATCCACTACCTACCGATCCATATTGTTTAAGAATTTTAGATTTTCATACAGGTTCTTATTCTTCCAATGAAGTGGATATAGATTGGAAAGTAGAAGGAAGAGAAATTTTAACAGACCAAGCAACAGTATATATTAAATATATTGGAAGAGTTACTGATCCAAATGAATATGATACATTGTTAATTGAAACGATTGCTGCAAGATTAGCTTCAGATACAGGTTATGCTATCACAGGTTCCACTACATTAACAAATGCTATGTGGCAATTATATGAAGCAAAGATTGTAGAAGCAAGACATGCTGATGCGACAGAAGGACAACCAGATAAAATAATAGCTAACACATGGCTTAATGCGAGGGCTTAATAATGGCTAGAACAACATTAGCATATTCAAATTTTACTGGTGGTGAAATATCCCCCAGACTAGAAGGAAGAACTGATTTAGCAATTTACAATAATTCTGCAAAAGAATTAAATAATTTTCTTATACATCCACATGGTGGCGTGTCAAGAAGGCCAGGTACAGAATTTGTTTCAAGAGTTCACGACCAATCTAAATATACAAGATTAATACCTTTTGAATTTTCTACAGTACAAACTTATGTTTTAGAATTTGCGACAGGTAAAATAAGATTTTATAAAAATCAAGCACCAATATATGAAGCAACAAAAACTATATCTGGAGCAACACAAGCAAACCCATGTGTAGTTACTGCAACATCGCATGGTTATTCTAATGGAGATTTTGTTCTTATACAAGCAGTTGTAGGAATGACAGAATTAAACGGAAGAAGATATAAGGTAGCAAATAAAACAACTAATACTTTTGAATTACAAGATGAAGATGGAACTAATATTAATTCAAGTGCTTTTACTGCTTATAGTTCTGCAGGAACTGCATCAAGAGTTTATACAATTACAAGCCCATATACTGAAGCACAATTAAGAGATATTAAATTTACTCAATCTGCAGATGTTATGTATTTAGTTCATCCAGATGTATCTATTAGAAAATTAACAAGAACAGCACATACCACTTGGACATTAACAGAAGCAGACTTAGTTGATGGTCCTTACTTAGATCAAAATACTACAGCAACAACTATGACACCATCTCATACTTCAGGAGATGATAGAACAATAACAGCATCTGCTGGTACTTTTGCTTCAAGCGATGTAGGAAGATTAATTACTTTTAGTGCTGGTTATGCAAAAATAATAACCTATACAAGTGCAACTGTTGTAAAAGCTGATATTAAAGATGATTTTTCTGGAACAGGTGGAACAGCAGATTGGTCATTGGGAGCATTTTCAGATACGACAGGACATCCTGCTGCTACTACATTTTTTGAACAAAGATTAGTTTTTGGTTCAACAGCTACAGAACCACAATCTTTATTTTTTAGTCAGTCAGCAGATTATGAAAACTTTAAAGCAGGAACTGATGCTAGTGATGCAATGATATTTGCAATAGCATCTGACCATGTTAATGTTATTAGATGGCTTGCAGGAACTAGATCATTATTAATTGGAACAATGGGTGGAGAGTTTATAGCAAAAGGTGGGGGAACAGACTCTGCATTAACACCTACAAATATTGAAATAAGAAAACAATCTAATTATGGCTGTGCATCAATACATCCATTAAGTATTTCTAATGTTACAGTTTTTACTCAAAGAGCAAAAAGAAAGTTAAGAGAGATGGTATATGATTATGATACAGATTCTTTTGTTGCACCAGATTTAACTATACTTGCAGAACATATAACAGAAACTGGTGTAGTAGAACAAGCATATCAAAAAGAACCAGATAGTGTTGTTTGGTGTGTTTTAACAAATGGAAAAATGGTGGGTATGACATATCAAAGAGAACAAAAAGTTGTTGGTTGGCATGAGCATGAAATAGGTGGAACCTTTACTGGAACACATGAAAGTTATGATAGTCTGACTTATTCTCATGGATTAGTTGAAAGTGTATGCACTATACCAACAGATGCTGATGAAGATGAAATGTGGGTTGTTGTTAAAAGAACAATTAACTCTTCAACAAAAAGATTTATTGAAAAATTAAAACCAATAGATTGGGGTTCTAATAATAACAATATGTTTTTTGTAGATAGTGGACTAACATTTACTGCAAGCACTAAAAGTTTTACTAATTCTAATGTTAATGCAAGCACCGATAGAATTACAATAGCTAGTCATGCAATGAGTACAGAACAAGCCGTACAAATAGAACCATTAGATACTGCAACAATGCCTGATGGTATAAATCAATATCAAACATATTTTATTAAAAGTATAGATTCCAATACCGTAGAATTATATTTAACTGCTGCTGGAGCAACTGCTGGAACTGTAGCACAAAAAGTTGATATTACTTCAACAGGAAGTGGAAGTTTTACAATGCACTTAGCAAGCATAACATTAACAGGGCTACATCATTTAGAAGGACAATCAGTTACATGTTTGGTTAATGGTGCAACACATCCAAATAAAACTGTATCAAGTGGAGCAATAACTTTAGATAGATATGCAGTAAAAGCTCATATAGGATTAAATTATACATCAACTTTACAAACATTAAGAATGGACACGGCTGTTGGAACAGGCCAAGAAACAGTACAAGGTATGCCTAAAAGAATACATAATATTTTTATTAGATTATATAAAACAATAGGGTTGTTAGTAGGTAGTTCAACAAGTAATGTAGATAGAGTTCCGTTTCGTAGTTCTGCAGATTCAATGGATAGTGCTGTAGATTTATTTAGTGGAGATAAAGAAGTAGAATTTAGAGGAGGATTTAGTACGAATGGTAATATTGTAGTACAACAAAATCAACCATTACCTATGACAATATTATCTATATTTGCAAGTGCTAACATATTTAGTAAATGAAAATAGTACCATTTAAAAAAGAACATATAAAAAAGTTAATGGATTTAGAACCAAATTACAGAAGATTATTTTATGGAACTAAACAACATTACCTAAAAAGTTTTCCAGAAAAACAAAATGTTTGGACAGGATTAGATGATAATAACAGAGTTGTAGGTTGTTCTGGAGTGTATGAATTATGGAAAGAAGTAGGAGAGGGTTGGTTGCTTGCAAGTAATTTAATAAGACAACATCCTATTACTACTGTAAAAACAATGAAACAAAACTTAAATATATTAATGAAGAAATATAAAAGAATACAAATAGTAGTTCAAAATAATTTTCCAGAAGGAATGAAGTTTGCATTAATGTTAGGTTTTAAACCAGAAGGACTAATGGTTAGATATGGACCAGATGGTAGAGATTATATGAGAATGGCGAGAACAAGATAATGGCTATAGACGCAAAAACAGCAATGATGATAGGAACAACTGCTTTAGGGTTTGGAGCAAAGATGGCCCAAGCCAATGCTTTAAAAAAAGAAGGCCAAATTGCAGCATCTATTGAAAGAAGAAATGCTGCAGCCGAAGAACAAAATATAGCAGATTTAAAAGAATCAAAAGAATTTGAATTTGATTTATTACAAACAGAATGGAATGAAGTACAAGCAGCAGCAGAAACAGCTTACGCTTATAGTGGTGTAGATATTGGAAGAGGAACACCTGTTCACATGTTTGTAGATAATGCTAGAATATTTGAAACACAAAAACAAGCAATAGCTTATAACACAAGTTTAGAAATTAATAAAGCATTGGTAAGGAGAGATTCATATTTGTTAAAAGCAGTACAATCTGAACATTATTATAAATCAAGAGTAAGAGCAGTTCAATTTGATGCTGTCGCTGGAGTCATTAAAGGTGGATCAGATATTTACGAAAGAACAAAAAAACCTGCAGATACTACTAATTATTTTGATACTTATATGGGAAGAGAAAATCAATTTTTAGGAGGAGCAAAAATGTTTGGTACAACAGTTCCACAAAGTAAAGGATATAAAAGTTATATGAAACAACCGAAGTATAAAGAATCATGGAAAATATTATAAACTATGGCACGAATACAAAAATATAAACCTAACATACAAAAATTACAAACTGGCATACAACCTGCTGTAGGTGGTCCTATGGGTTCTGAATTTGCTTATCAAGGTTTTGCAGAACTTATGAATACATCTAATGAAGCATTAAAAAAAGGTTTAGATAGTATAAATTTAGCAAAAGATAATTTATGGTATAGTAAAAATGTCAGCGAATTTGATTCTTTTATGACACAATATCTTGAAGAAGAAAAAACAAACTGGCCTAGTGCAGATTTAGATGGATATAAAAATAAAGTTAATACTACTGCAGAAGATAAAATAAATAAATTATTAGAAAATGCTCCATCACAAAAAGGGTATGATAGATTAAACCAACAACTTAATTTGATTAAATCTGGTTATGTAAATAAAGCGTTTGCACACGAAACAAAAGCCCAAACAAGTCAATTAAAAGTAAAAGAAACAGAATATATAAATCAACAATATGTAAATTTAAAAAAAGGTAATGCTTTAAATCCACAAATATTAGCTGCTACTAAAACAGATATACATTCAAGAATTGGAAATACTGCTGGTTTATATAGAACACCAGAAGAAGTAACTCAGAAGTTAGAGGAAGTAAATAATGAAATAATGAAAACACTATATTATGCTGTTGTTAATGATAAAGAAAATCAAGGTTCATATAATGTTCACATGGAAGTACAAAAATATTTAGAACAAAACAAACCATTAATGTTAGAACTTTTAAACGGTGATGAAACTGCGTATGAAGATATAATGTCAAATGTAGAAGGTTCTTTTGATCAGATGCTTAAAACTAAAATAAAAAATGATGAAGATGCATTAATTGAAGAAGACAAAGATGATGGTGGATTTTATCAATCTATTAAAGAAACGGCTAAAGAAAATAATTATGATTTAAAAAAACTTGAACCGATTTTTAAAGAAACTATAGCATTATCTAAAAAAAAATATAGTGATACAAGACATCAGGCACATTTAAAATATATAAATGAGGTGGTTGTAAAAGATACAATAGATTCTATTTCTAATCCACATGCCATAGAATATATTAGAAATGGGTATCTTGGGAATGATGATATTAGACAAGAACTAGAAATAGCTTATCTTAATGGTGATATTAATATACATGACTTTGAATACTGGAGAGAAAAATATACATGGAAGGATCCAGGTTCTAAAATTTTAAAAAGTTATAAGGAAGAATCTGATTTAGTTGATATAAAATTAAATGAATTTAAAAGAATAGATAATAGTTTTGATGCAGCAGATGTACAGAATTTTACAATTTTGTTTCGTGATTTAGAAGAAAAAAAAAGATCAGAATGGCAAGGTAAACCTGGTGCATTAACTGAAGCATTTAATAAAATGGCTGAAGAAAAATTTGGTATAAATAGTTCTATAATAAACATTGTAGGACAATCACATAGATTAAGACCTCATACTTTATTAACAAACAGTTATACTGACGCATTAATTGATGATACAGGAAATATAATAAATCAAGGTTTGGCAACAATGTTTTTTGCAGCTAAAAAAAATAACGAAATATTAGATATAGAAGGACCAAAATATATAGAACTTATAAAAGTATGGAAAGAAAAAAGAATAACAAATGGCCAACCAGCTCAACAATTTCCATTTGATAATGATTTAATAAGAAAAAAAATGAAAGAAATGGAACAAGGAGATTTTCAAATAAATGATATTATTACACATAAATATTCAGGTATAGAAGGACTAGGTGATAATAGAACAAGATACGAAAAAAGATTAGATAATTTACAACCTGTCTTTGAACAACTTTTAGATCGTGCTGAAACTATAAAAGATCATTTAAGAATAAACCCTGACCATATTCCAGATGTAAATGATTTAATAGACCAAGAAATAAAAGAACTTATACCTTTAATTAAAAAATTAACACAAGTAGAAGGAGGATATTCGCCTGCTAGTGAATTAGAAGATTTGTTTAAAGGAACAATTAGTGAAGCTAAATTGAAAGGTTATTTACAAACTTTAATATTTAAAGATAAATTTGATATGTATAGTGATAAACCACCATCATTAAGAGAAGATTATGGAGATTTTAGTTTTTTTGATGATATGACTAAGTTTGGTGGTATTAATGTAGGTCCTCATTTTAGACATGCTGTAGGAAATGATGAGCCAACAATACCAGATGCAAAAATTTACAATGACCAACACGAAGGTGGTATAAGATTAAAAATTGAAGACATACCTGAGAGAGGAAAAAACAAATGATAGAACCAATACCGACAAACATTGAAGACTGGTATAAATCAGAATTAGTAAAAAGAGATCAAGAAGAAAAAAGCAATCAAATACATAGTATGGCTCAGGATTTTGGAGTAACTTTTTCACAAGACCAAATTAATAAATTTAATCAAAATTTACAAGATAATAGAAATAAATCTTTAGGTAAAAGAATTATTAAAGATGTGGCTAAAGGTTTAACAATAGATTTACCTAAAGCAGCTTGGTCAGCAGGAACTGATGCTGTTGTAGAAACTGTGAAAGCAGGAGAAGATTTAATTGAAGGTATTGCAAAATTAGTTGGTACTAAAATTGGAAAAAGAAAGATTGTAGAGGAAATGTTTGATGATGAAGAATATATTTTTGGATTAGAAAAATGGCAAGATTATATGAAATATAGACCAGAATCAGTAACTGGTAGAATGGTAGAAGACATATTACAATTTGGTTTAGGATTTGTTGGTGCTGGTAAATTTATTAAAGCAAGTAAAACAGCAGAAAAATATTTCAAAGGAAAACCAATTCGTAAAAGTATGTTAAAAGGAGGAATAGCAGACGCAACTGTTTTTGATCCACAAGAAGAAAGACTTTCAACTTTAATTGAAGACCATACAATTCTTTCAAATCCAATTACAGAATTTTTAAAAGCAGATCCTAATGATGAAAAAGCAGTAGGAAGATTAAAAGCGTTTGGAGAAGGATTAGGGTTAGGTGCATTGTTTGAAGGTATATTAGTTCCAGGAGTTAGAGCAATAAGGGGAAATAAAAGAACACAATTAACAGAAGAAATTAATAAAAATAGAGAAATGCAAAATGAACAAATAAACTCTTCTGAATTAGATCCAAGTTATGCAGATACTTTAGGACCTAAAAAAGGTGGATATATTATAGGTACTACAGAACCTCCAAAAAAACAAAAAATTTTTAAAACAAAATTAGAAAAAGATATTGAAAGTCAAGAATTACTTGATCTTAATTTTAGAAAAATTCGTAGTCCAGAAGATGCTAGAAGAGTGGCATTAGAAGTAGAAGGACAATTTACAAATGTTATAGATGATTTTAAAAAACGAGAAGAATTTGGAAAAAAATTAACAGACAATGAAGAAAAACATTTTTTAAAAATACAAGAAAAAAGAAATCAGGTGCCTGGAGCAATGTTTGGTATAAATGATTATAAATTATTTAAACAAGCAGAAAAATATGTGCCTGATGCTATGGAAGATATAATAGAAAGACCTGGCATGCTTAAAGATATAACTGAACAAAAAGTAGCTGCTATGGGTTTAATTATAAAAAGTAGTATAAAAAAAATGAGTGATTTAACTGCAGACTTAGCAAGAAAACAAAGACTTGGTACTGATACAAAAATGGATATATTTGTTTGGGAACAAGCACAAAGATCTCATGGATATATTATGGCACATTGGAGAAAACTAGGAGCAGAACAAGCAAGACAATTCCATGACAGACATTTGGTAAATATAGATATTTTACAAGATGCTAGAAAAGCTAGAGATTATGTAGATAAATATATAGATGAAGTACACGGTGATAATTCATTATTCAAAACAAAAATACAAAGAATGAAAGATTTATATGAAGCAAATTTATTGCCTGGAAAATTAACTGCAAGAATAGACGAAATGCACAAAGCAAAAACAGTAGATAAAGTTTTAGAAATATTTATTAATGGTATTTTATCAGGACCAAAAACACACTTAGTTAATATGATAGGAAACAGTGTGGTTTTAGGTTTAAGGTTTGCTGAGGTTGGTGTAGCAAGAGCAATTTCAAAAGCGTTTGGTGATAATGTTTCAGTAATGGCTGGTGAAACTATGGCAGAAGCAGATGGTATGATGTCTGCTTTTTCAGATTTAATGAGGTATTATCGTAAATCAGTAAATGAAGATGTTGTTGGAAAATATGGTCCAAACAAACCTGTGGAAAAACCTATGGGTTATGATTTAACAAATACAAAATTAGAAACTGGTAACAAAAAAGCAATAGGTCAAACAGAATATTCTTTAGATGAAAAAATGAAACATCCATTAGGACCAGCAACTAATGTTTTTGGAGCATTAATTAGATTACCTGGAAAGGCATTAATGCACGAAGATGCTTTGTTTAAGACTATAGGTTATAGAATGGGATTACATAAACACGCACATAGAAAAGCAGTAGAAGAATATAGAAAACAATCAATGGAAGGACAAATTATAACTAAAGGTGAGGGTAAAACTCCATTAATAAAAGATGCCAAAACAAAAGCAGAAATAGAATCAAATTATGTTAAATACAGAAAGGCAGAAATATTAGAACAAATAGATGATGATAAATATTTAGAAATTAGAGAGTTGGCTGATGAACAAGCACATATACAAACTTTTACAAATAAAGTTAATCATCCAGGTATGAAAAAATTTCAAGAATTTTTGTTAAGAACACCTTATGCAAGATTTGCTGTACCTTTTTTCAGAACCCCATATAACATATTATCTTATGTAGCTGAAAGAAGTCCTATGAGATTTGTAGTTCCTAAATTTAACCAACAACTTGCAGGAAAATTTGGAAAAACAGAAGCATATATGGCAATGTCAAAACTAAGCATTGGTTATATGACAGCAATGTGGGGTATGGATTTAACTTTAAATGGTAAATTAACAGGTTTAGGTAACCAACCAAAAGGACAATTACAAGTAAGAAGAAGAATGGGCATATCACCTTACTCAATAAAAATTGGAGATAAATGGTTTACTTATAGTAGAACTGATCCTATAGGATTATTATTAGGTGTGGTTGCAGATATGTCTGAAATGTTTTTAGAGCAAGAAGATATGACAGATGCACAGTATGGGCCAATGGAACTTTTTAGCACTACAGTATTAGCTTTAGCACAAAGTTTAACTAATAAAACTTATTTATCTGGTATATCAGAATTAGTAGAAGTTATAAATGATCCAGATAGATTTGGAACAAATTATGCTTCTCGTTTAATTGGAGCTTTAGTTCCATTTAGTGCTTTACAAAGAGAAATTAAAAAAGCAAGCACAAACGATTTAAAACAAACTGCTGGATATTTAGGAGATGCAAGAAAAAACACACTAGGTTTTGGTGATAATTTACCAACTAAAAGAGATTTTTGGGGGAATGTTATTCCTACTAAAAATTTAGCATTAGGTGATAACGCAGTAGGTTTGCTTTGGGATGTTTTATCTCCAATATATGCTAGTAAAGAAACAAGAAATCCTGTAGATGAAGAATTTTTAAGATTAGGATATTTTCCAAAAGCACCTTTTTCAAGAAGCACAAGGGTTAATGGAATAAAAATAGATACATATAAATATACAGAGGATTATGATAATTTAAACAAAACTTTTGGAAATTTACAATTACCAAAATATAATAACAAAACATTATATCAAACATTATATACTTTAATAGACGGAAAAGGGTATGAAAATAATTTTTATAACTCTTTAGATGACGATACAAAAGAATTATATATACGAAGTATAATTAGCGATTATAGAACAGCAACTAAAAGAATAGTTTTTTCTGCTCCACAAAATCGTAAGTTAAGGCATTTACTTCAAGGGGGATAGACACTAAATATATAACTAACGGAATTTCGGCCAATGACAGTATCAACAACTAATACAAAAGTATCATTTACAGGTAGTTCATCTAATGGAACTGATGGCACATCTACATTTGCATACAATTTCAAAGTCTTTTCTACTGCAGAAATTAAAGTAATTATTAGAACCACAGCAACAGGCGTGGAAACTACAAAAACCCTAACGACTCATTACACAGTAACAGGTGCAGGGGAAGATGCTGGAGGTAATGTAGTATTCACTTCTGGTAATAACCCACTTTCTTCAGAAACTGTAATTATTAAAAGGAATATTAGTTTAGCACAAGGAACAGATTATGTAGCTAACGATCCATTTCCTGCAGAAAGCCATGAAGATGGATTAGATAAAATAGTCCACATGGTTATCCAACAAAATGAAGAATTAAGTAGATGTTTAAAAGCATCAGAAACATTAACAGATTTAACAACCCCAGAATTTACAGACGCTGCTGCTGACAGAGCAGATAAAGTTTTAGGATTTAGTTCTGATGGTACAACTTTAACTACAACCACAACATTCAATCCTGCTGGTGGAGATACTTCTCAATTCACATACAGCACAACCACAACTGACTCTGATCCAGGAAGTGGTATCATCCGTTTTAATCATGCAACTTTGGCTAGTGCAACGATTGCTTATGTAGATGATTTAGATGCGTTAGGCACAGATGTATCTGCTTGGGTACAAAGTTTTGATGATGTAACTGGTAATGCTACAAACAGAGGAAGAATTAGAATACACAAAGCTGGTAATCTTGCTATATGGGCTGTTTATAAAGTTAATGCTGCAGTAACAGACGCAAGTGGCTACACAAAAATTCCACTTGCCTATATTGATGGAGCAGGTTCATTTACAGATGAAGATTCAATATTTTTATCTTTTACTGCAAGTGGAGAAGATGGAGCAATTCCTGGTTATTATTATAAATTTGATACAGGCACATCTGACGCAGATCCAGGAGCAGGAGAATTAAGTTTTAATAATGGAACGTATGCAAGCGCAACAGTAATTTATATTGATGATGCAGATGCAAATGGAGTAACAACACAAGCAGATACGGAAACTTGGGGTGATTCAACAGAAACTATAAAAGGATTTTTACACATCGTTGATATTAATGATCCAACAACATACGCAAGATTTAAAATTACTGCTGCAGTTACGGATGCTTCAGGTTATAATAAAATTACAGTTGTTCATTTAGCATCAAACAATACTTTTTCAGCAGCCGATGAATTGTCTATTCACTTTACCAGGAATGGTGATGCAGGTGCTTCGCCAGGTTATTTTTATAAATTTGATACAGGAACGAGTGCAGTTGATCCAGGTGCTGGAGAGATAGCTTTTAACAATGGTACTTATGCTTCGGCAACAGCTATTTATATAGACGATGTAGACCAAAATTCAGTCAATACTGTAACAGATGTTTTAACTTGGGATGATAGTTCATCTACAATAAAAGGATATTTACATATTGTTGATATTAACGACCATACAACATACGCAAGATTTTCAATAACAGGATCATCAACTGATGGTTCTGGATTTAATACACTCGCTGTAACGCATATAGCATCAAACAATACTTTTTCTGCTGCTGACAGTTTATCAGTACACTTTACAAGGCAAGGCGATAAAGGTGATACAGGTTCAACAGGCCCAACTGGTAGCACAGCAGGAACTTCTGGTTTAGGAATGACTTGGGATGATTCAATAGCAGACGCAGATAATGGAGCAGGAAAAATTGCTTGGAATCACGCAACAATAGCAAGTGCAACTGTTTTATATGTAGATGATGTAGATGACGCTGGAGCAACTATACAACCTTATGTAGACACTTGGGATGTTGTAACAAACACAACTGCAAAAGGTTATGTTCAAATAACAAAAGAAGGTACTACTAGTACATATGCATTATTTAAGGTAAGTGGTGCTGTAACAGATGCTACTGGTTATTCAAAAATTGCAGTAACTCATGTAGTTTCAAATGGATCTTTTTCAGATGGCGATGGAGTAGGAGTTCAATTTATACAATCTGGTAATGATGGTTCTGGTGCTATGGATAATTTTATTTTATCAGATGGTTCATCAACTCAAACAATAGCAGATGGAAATACAATGACTGTTGCTGCTGGGGAAGGAATTGATACTGCTGTAACTTCTACAAATACAGTAACAATTTCTGGTGAAGATGCTTCAACAAGTAATAAAGGAGTGGCAAGTTTTCTTGCACAAGAATTTACAGTAGCTTCAGGTGCAGTATCTTTTAATGACAGTATGCACCCAACTATAACAAGCACAGGAAAGGCATTAGTATTTGGATTTTAAATTATGAATTATTATATTATTATTAACGGAGGAAACAAATTATGGCTAGTGAATTATTAAAAGTAGCACATCAAGTAGTTACAGATTCAGAAATGGTTTTGATAAATGGAGCAAGTGGACACACTTATACTATTTTATCTATTTCTATGTGTGAAACTGCTGGTGCTGCAGAAACTATTGACTTGTTTATTCAAGATGATGGTGGAGAAACTGATTATGAGATTCTTTCAGATCAGGCGTTAGGAGCTAATGAAACATTTGTATACAATGATAAATTTGTCATTGAAGCAACTGACCATTTAACAGCTAAAACTGCATCAAGTGCTGCAGTACATGTTGTAGTTAGTTATTTAGACCAAACATTATAATAGGAGGAAAAAATTATGGGTGGAATAATAGCAGATAATGTAGGAAGAAGTAGTGGATTAATTAAAGCTGTATCAGTTAGTGCAGGTTTGAATTTAGTTCATTCAACTACATCTACAAGTTCGGTGTCTAGTATAAGTTTAGATAATATTTTTACATCAGATTATGATTTATATTTAATACATGGATATAATATTACCCACGCTTCAGCTTCAAATGGGTGGGCAAGAGTAATTAAATCAGATGGGAGTGTTGATTCTGGTAGTAATTATCAAACAGTAAGACATTGGGCAAATCAAGCAGGTAATACTGGCACAAATGATTATGGTGTTACAGAAAATGAAATTACACTAGGATATGATGTTAGCACAACTGGTATAACTTCTTTTACTGGTTATATGTATAACCCACAATCTACTACTTACGACAAACATTTTTATGGACTATGTGAAACTACTGATGCTACTAATATTAGATTTTTAAGATGGACTGGAACATATGATGTACCTGGTACAGCAGTTAGAGGATTAAATTATCTTGCTAGTACTGGAAATGTTGAAAACGCAGAATTTAGAGTTTATGGATTAGCAACAAGTTAAAATTATGAAAGATTATTTTTTTATTAACAATAATAATGGAGGTATTGCGATATGGTTTATGAAATAGACAAACCTAAAAAAGACTGGGTTACTCTTGATGGCGAAGAAATTGCTGCAAAATTAGTTAATAATATTTTACAACCAGTTTCAAAAGATGAAGCAAAACAAATTGCTGTTGATAGAAAAATTTGGAAAGATTCTGCTAACGAAAGAGCATTAGAACAAATAAGAAATATTAGAGATAATTTGTTAAATCAAACAGATTGGAAAGTTATTAAAGCTAGTGAGCAAGGAGAAGAATTATCAGAAGAATTTAAAACTTGGAGGCAGAATTTAAGAGATATTCCTCAAGATTATAAAGCATCTGATTATGATAAACTTATGGAAATAGATACAACAACTAAAAAATTAAAACATTCTGTATGGAAAAAACCAAAGGAGTAATTAATGAAATGGTTTATGTTTGTAGTATTTGTCCACATCTCTCAGTACGGTTTAGAAAACCCTACTGATGTAGTGTTTTTCCAAATGGATCAACAGTATAATTCTATGGAAGAATGTATCAATGACCAACCAAAACAAACAATAGAACAGATTAAGAAATTTGATTTTCAGTATGACTGGATGGTAGCAACTTGTACTAATAGTCAGTCTACTGTTTATCTTTATCCAATACATCCTAACAAAAATAGTAAAGAAGGTAGTATATGATAAATATAAAAAAAATAAAAAGATTAATCAACGATCTTATAACTATTAAAAAGAGTGGTAAACTTCCTGGTCATACTGGACCACACGGAGCAACCCCTGATAAAAGATAATGGCTAGTACTCTTAAAGACCATGAGGATATTTGTTCTGAGAGATATAAAGAAATTAAATCTTCATTAGCAAGACTGGAAAATAAATCAAAAGAAAATACTAAAGCAATTCAAGGAATAGAAAAACAATTAGCTATGGGTTCTGGTAGTATAAAGGCATTAGCTTATATTACTTCAATATTAGGATTAGTATATTTAGCTTTAAGAATATTTAAATGATCTGGTCTTTATTAATTAAAACTGTGGGTTCAACTGTAATGTCAGGCATTAAACATTATGGTGAAAGAAAGAAGGTTGAAAGAAAAGCAGAATTAGACTGGGCAGCTTCTGCTCAAAGAGCTAGTGAAACTTCATGGAAAGATGAATATCTTTGTATTTTATTTACAGGGCTTTTTGTTTTTCATTTTATTCCACCACTACAACCATATTTAATTGAAGGTTGGACATTACTTTATACAGCACCAGACTGGTTTAGTTGGTGTTTACTTGTTATTATAGCAGGTAGTTTTGGAATAAATATAGCAAAGAAATTTTTGAAATAAATGACAAAGAAAAAACAAGATATAATAAAAGAGTTAGAAGAAATGGAAGAGTATTTTCTTGGTAATAGATTACCATTAAAACCAGTTTTTAATATGATAAAACAGAAAAAAAATAAATACACTTTGTTCATAGAAGTTAATGGTTTTACAACTAGAGAACAAGTTAAAAGATTTATTGCTTTATCTGTCAATGATCCAGACAATCAAATTACAGAAGGAACATTACACTAATGGATGTAGGTGCATATATATTTTTAGTAACATTAATAATAATATCTATATGTATAATATATTGGAGTTGTAAATAATGTACCCTGTTCAACAATATAAAACTAAAAAGAAAAAAAGAAAAAAGAAAAAGTTATCCACAGTTTGACATTGATTTGTGAGTAAGTATTCTATATAGAGTATGAATATTGGAGGTAACTACTATACCTAGTAGTGGGAATATCTTTGGGGTTAATGAATAAAGCAACAAAAGGTCTTTGGGCTGAAAATGCTGCAATGAAATGGTTGTTAGAAAATAACTGGCATCCTTTTCGTGGATTTAATGTTGGACCAATAGATATAATAGCAATAAAATTTCAACCATTTAACATTAGATTGATAGATGTTAAATACCTACCATTAAAAACAGCTAAAATAAAAACCAAGAAGAAAGAATATAATTATATATATCCAAGAGTTAGACAACTAACAAACAAACAAAAAAAGATGGGAGTGTTTATGCTAGGAGTAAATGAAAAGGGTAAGTGTAAGTTTGTTAAAAATTAATCTTTAGTTTGGCTTTTGTCTAAAGCATAAGCAAGTGATAAATAACCACAAGCATCTATATAACTATCTGGAGTAAACTTTCCTGTACTTATTCTTGCTATCTTTAATAGTGCCATGAGTAAAGCAACTTCATGTGGACTAATATCTTTTCCTAAAAATACTTTCCAAAAATTAGATATAACTTTTAAATTCTTTGTGTAATTTCCATAGTCTTTATTTCTATCATCAGTAATAATTTTCTTGGCTTTTTCCAGACATTCCTCTGGTCTATTAATATCCATTTCAATACCATTTTTAAATTCTGTCATAACTGAAAAGAAGAAAGCAAAGGAGAGAATTACTAACGGATTTTTCGGCCAAAGAAATTTCTGTTAATATAAGGGATCAATATTCTCTCCCAAAACTTTTTAAACTACCTAGTCTGACTTTTCTTCAGAATCAGATAGAGCATCTCCGTTATCATCACCGTTCTCTTCTTCTCCATCATCTCCATTTTCTTTGTCATCATCTAAGTAATATTTTGTAATGTCTACCATATAGGTCCTCCTAATTACAAAAGTTAATAATTAACCAAAATCATTGGATGATTGTTTAGATTTGTTATCATCCCAATCCTTTGGTTCATAATCTCTAATAGTAAGAGTCATCTTACCATCAGAGTCTTGACGTAATGGAAGGTAATCAAGAAACACCGAACTCCCTTTTCCATCTTTATGTTTGTACGTTACGCCAATCTTATTCCATATTCCCTTCTCTCTTCCAGCAATCTTAATTACATGAAAGACAGTTTGGTCTGGTAACTTTCCTTTGTTTTCACTACTCATGACCACCTCCTTTTTTGAGAAGTCGTTGTTTGTTTTCTTCAAAAGATTTAACCAAATTCTGATATAACTCTGGTGATTCTTTCTTCATTGTGATTAAAGTATCTTTACCTATATCAGAAATCTGTTGTTTTAAAAAATCAAGTCTGTCTATTTCTTTAAATCTTCTGTTCCTAAAATCAAATACTGATTCCCAGTCCTGCGACCAGTTAGATGGATCATCTTTTTTGTCTTTATCATATTCTTCCTTTGGTTTTTTTGTAGGTGCTTCTGCTTTCTTGACATCTTTATTATCTACTTCTGATTGATAATCCACATAGGAAACATCCTCAAATATTCCTAAAAATATATCATTGCACATACCAAGATGAGATAATGCTTTAGTAAGTGCGTCAGTAATAGCAGACTTGGAAGCATGTTCATCAAACTTACCAAACTTTTTTAAATCTTTAACAACAGATATAGGCCCATAAATATTTTCCTTAGTCTTTGTCCATACACTTACATTGGCCATATATAAATTGTCTTGTAATGTAGGAGTGTTGATCCAACCCCATCCATGTCCAATAGAACCAAAAACTTCGGTCATCTTTTTAATCTGCCACATAGAATCAATAGTAGATATAGACTTACCCCAAGTAGACCTAAAATTATGAGTAAATTTTTCTGGTGTTAAACCAAAACTATTCCATATTTCCAAATTTTTATTCACTTATATCCTCCCTATATTTATTAAAACCTTGAATCAATTTATTTATTGTTTCTTTAGTGGGTTTATATTTTATTAAAGCATGAGTAATAGTTGTTCTATCTTTTTTAAAAACAATCATAAGATGTTTTTTAGAAACACAAAGTTTGTGATGTAAAACATAATACAACATACATTGTATTCTATATAACTTTTTATTATTACGACCAGAGTTATATAATTCCCCATCAGATACTTTATATACTTTCTTTACATACTCTATAAAATCAACAAGCACACCATTTTTATATCTGGCACAGACACAATTAAATCTTTGAAAGAAAGCAGTTAATTGCTCTGTGCTAGTTGCGTCATCAAATAAAATATCAATAGCTTTATCTAAAATTACTTTTCTTTCTAGTGTATTAAAATATAAATTATTATTTACTAATGTCATTTTGTATTCCTATTTTTTAACATGCTCTTATCAAACACTTTTGTTGTTAAACTTGTGGCATTATGAGCATTTGGATTACATTGAAATTCATATTGGTTTTGGTTCTGTAATAATAAATGTCCTTGTTGTAAACATTCATCCATTGTTGGATAGGTGTCTACAAAATAAAGTTGGTTGCTTAACCAAATTAATAAATAATATTTCATTTTAATTCCTCTACTTTGAATACTTTTTTTGATTCCATCAATACTCTTTTAGGGCAACCATTCCAATAAAAAGAAGAGAAATCACAATTCATTACCTTTGCTACATCTTCCAACTCAGTATATTTTTTCATTAATGTCTGTCTTCTAATAAGGATTCTTTGTAAATATTTCATTGCTAGTTCTAAATTTTTATCTGTCATATATTCACAGTTTGAAGAATCAAAAACTCTTGCTTCTTTCTCATTGACATACATAATTCTAAAAGGTTTCTTAGCAGTATACCAATAACAAGCAACCTGTCTTAGATGTTCAATGCTAGGTTTGTTAGGCAATGTTCCTCTGGCGTAAGAAGGTTTGCCATCTTTTCTATATCCTCTAAAACTCGGTGGTTTTATTTTTAATTCTACTCCTTGATCCTCATATTCTAAATCTGTATACATAACAATAGGTAACTCTAGTCTTGGCAATTCTAAACTCCTGGATTTTTCTCTTATAAATTTTAGTTTCTTTAATGGTTTGATAGCATTTAAAACATTAACTGCATTAGAAATATATTGTGGTGCTACTTCTTTCATTCTTTCCATCTGCATTTTTTCTTTCTCGTCTTTGTGCATGTAGGTCATTAATTGTTTTAATGTTTCTGTTGATGCTTCTGATATTGATAATGTTTTTTTTGCTACTAATCCAATACCTTGATGTATTGCATTACCAAATATTACATTAGGATTATAAACCCATGTCTGTCTTTCTTGTCTTGATGCTATAAAATAATTTGCTATCCAAGTATCATCTGGGTTGTTAGCTTGACTAGGAGAAAAGTGAGTAAACTTCCACGCCTTTGCCCACTCTGGTGTGTCTTGCTTTTGAAAGTAATCGTCATTTGATGACATGTACTTATTATGGGCATGATACAAGGTATGTCAAGTTTTTTGTTGCAGTTATATAAGGAATATCTATACTATATATATATATGGCACAGTTAAACAAGCTAGAGGATTACAGAACCAGGAATAAATTATCTTATAAACAACTAGCAACTATATTAAAAATCCATGAAAGAACAGCAAGAAGACATTGCAGACCACTTGGTGATTTAGATTTTCATTTACCTGTCCAGAAAACAATGGAAAAAATTATTATGATGACTCAAGGATATGTCCAACCTAATGACTTTTATCATATATCTTTAAAACAAGAGATCTAATGTTTACAATCCTACCCAGAACCAGAATAGATTTACATACATTAGTTGTAGAAACTTCTAAGATGCTACAAGATAAACCAGTTTTATCTAAAGAAGAATGTGAAGAATTAATGAACTGGTCAGAGAAAGCAAGAGGAGTAGATTTAAAATCAGCAGAGGTAGGTGGTAAGGGAACTGGTGGTGCAAGAGAAGATAGGGGTATAAGAATATGTAAAACCGGATGGATTAATTTTGGGCCTAGTGAACCACCAATAGTTAAAACATTATATGGAAGATTGACTGATATTATGGGAGTTGCTAACTCAAAGTTTTTTGGATTTAATTTAGCAACTCTAAATTTTGTAGAAGGAATACAATATACTTTATATGAAGGAGAGGGTTCACATTATGGATGGCATATAGATTGTCTGCCTGCACCACACAATCCAAGAAAATTATCTATATCTTTATTGCTATCTAATGAGAAAGATTATAAAGGTGGAGAGTTAGAAGTTATGGGATTTGAACAAAGAGCAATACAAATTCCACAAGGACAAGGTGTAATATTTCCATCTTATATAGCACATAGAGTTAGGCCATTAAAATCTGGCAAGAGGGTATCATTGGTTGCGTGGTTAATTGGTGATGATTTTGTTTAGTGAATATTAATGGTAGAGTTCAATCATATTTAAAAGATACAGCTCCTACTAAAAAAAGAAAATGTTTAAAATGTAGGAAACAATTTAAAAGCAAGGGAGTTGGAAACAGAATATGTCCTAAATGCTCATCACATAACCTCAAGTATTCAAGTTCATTTTAAAGGTAATCTGGCCTACCAGGACTCAATCTTGCTTAACCTACCCCACTTAAAACGCTAAATATTTTTATTACTCTTACCAAAATTAAACATTTTAAAAAAACCTTGCATTTTGCACATCAGATGTCATAAAGTATAGTAATGGAAAAAGGTATCTACATTACGCTTGTTGATTTAAGAGATACGAAGCTAACAAATGGGATGTTTAGATTATACTGTGAATTAAAATACAGAAATTTTAAAAAACATTTGCCTATTATAATTTATCAAAGAACTCTGGGAGAAAAATTAGGATGGAGTTTATACAAGGTAAGACGTACACTAAAAAAATTACACGATAAGAACTATATTATTATACATAAAAAATATGGTAAATGTAATTACACAATAGAACGATGAAAAGAAAAGTATGGAGAACAGAAGAGAAAGCAAAGCCAGAAGATAGTATGAGATATATTATGGTGGATGGTGAGAAGAAACTATTTAAACCTGTAAGATATATTAATAGTAAAAGAAGAATAGATATTGTTGGTGGGGTTAGAGAGGATAAGGATGAAACAGAGATGGATGAACAAGGCAGACCAATCCCATATAAATTCTTAGGAAAGTCTAATGCAATTAGACAAAAAACTTAAAGACATTAAATTTAACAATCAAGATATTTCAGAACCGATTGTTATGCAATCTACTGGTGGATGGTATGTTGGTCAAGTTCAAAAAGACGACTTCTTTCTAGTAGTTCCATACGACAGATTATCTGATTATTATTCACTAGAAGAAGCAAGAAAACTTCTTTTGGTTATGCAAATAAATAACGATTTTTAAATGAAAATATTAATAGCATGTGAATATTCAGGGATTGTTAGAGATGTTTTTACAGCTAAAGGACACAATGCCTGGAGTTGTGATTTACTACCAACTGAAAGTAAAGGCAATCACATTCAAGATGATGTTATAAAACATCTAAATAAAGGGTGGGATTTAATGATAGCACATCCTCCCTGCACCCATTTATCTGTGTCAGGAGCAAGATGGTTTTCAAGTGGACATAAACCAATACATTTAAGAGAAGAAGCATTAGGTTTTGTCAAAAAGTTAATGGAAGCACCTGTTAATAAAATTGCTATTGAAAACCCATTAAGTGTTATTTCAAGTCATATTAGAAAAGCAGATCAAACGATTCAACCATATCATTTTGGAGAACCTGTTATAAAAACAACTTGTTTATGGTTAAAAAATTTACCTAAACTTAAATATACAAATATTGTAGAACCACAATATGTAAAAAGTGGAACTGGTAGGAAATGGTCCAAATGGTTTTGGGAAACATCTCTTTTACCAATCAAAGAAAGAGGAAAAGCAAGAAGCAAATTTTGGAAAGGAATTGCAAAAGCAATGGCAGATCAATGGGGTTAAAAAAAAGAAAACATTTTTTTGAAACAATCGTAGACATAGGTACTGGCTACGTTATTGCTGTTGTCATGCAGATATTAATCTTCCCATTATTTGGTATTCAAACTTCTTACTTTAACATGTTTATAATTGGTGGTATATTTATGAGTGTGAGTATGCTTCGTAGTTGGTTATGGAGAAAATATTTTCACAATAGATTTTATGACAAGGCACAACAGAACAATAGCAATAGTAAAGACATATAAGTTTGCTGATCCAGATCAGAAAGGCCATGTTATTTATTCCTATGTTCCAGAACCAATGAACAATCACCCAATTAAACTTGTAAGAGTAAAGATACATGGGCGTGGTAAGGTGGGTTCACAGTTAAGTGATGAGTTGGAAATTCAATGTTGCATCTTGTCTGAATTATTAAAGACAAATGATAATCATGTTCCATTATTTAAAAAATTATGGAATGATATGCCTATTGAGAAAGGAAGACCTAAAACAATTATGGGTTTTATATTAAAGGATTTGAATAGGAACTATATTGTATGAAACATAAATGGTTATACCATAGCTTTCTCTTTAACTGGTTGGACAGAATGCACACTAAGTTTGGCAACTGGTTGTGGGATAAGAGATGGAAAAATTACCAGAAATAATGGATGATGTATCTGTTCATATGCTTGTGGATAAGTAACAATAGGAGTGAGCATTTTTGCTTACTGTTGTAAGCACTTTTGCACTACGTTGTGAGCATAAATGAATAGTCCATCATATAATGATTATTAATATATATATATTATAGTAATAGTTTAAGGATTTAGGAATAATTTTATGACAGATATAATAAAACTACGACAACTCATAGCAAGCACAGGCCTGAAGAGTAAATGGATTTATAAGGAAGTGGTAGATGGAGTAAGGAAGAGCAAGAAAGAGCAAGAGAAGGGGGATGTGTGGGCGTATATGAGAGGAAGGTTAAGAGGAAAAGAATTAGAGGGATGGATTAAGGTAGCACTTAATAA
>Ga0114900_1000567_pt1 | contig 27239 bp, 21 predicted proteins | sample MalvireepMed_231_FD_89685 | JGI IMG/M metagenome (GOLD analysis project Ga0114900, IMG submission 89685) | Marine viral communities from the Global Malaspina Expedition - Malaspina viral metaG DeepMed_231 | ecosystem: Environmental > Aquatic > Marine > Oceanic | place: Mediterranean Sea...
GGGTAGAGGCACTCGACTCCATGTGGGTCAGAGAGCAGGAAGTGAACCAAGCTCTAAGGAACGAGATCGTTGCACTCAATGAAGAGTCCGATGCTTGGCGAAGGGTGGCAACGCCAGATCTATTCAAGCGATTAAGTGGTGCTGTTCCCTATTTAATTGTGGGAGCAGGAGTGGGACTCCTCATAGGAATCCTGATCGGAGCACAGCTGACCGAGTCATACGCAAGGCAGCGGAAAGACATGGAGCAGCAGGTCTTTCAGGGGACCGTCGGGACTATCGATCTTCCATGACCGATGTGTTTCCCGTGTTTGTTGCACTGGGGTTTCTGGTTGGAGTCTGGCTACTTTCACACCGAAGGAGGAAACACAAATGATTATCGCCTGTGACATTGACGGAGTCCTTGCGGACTTCAACAAAGGATTCGCTAAACTCTTTCCCAACCTGGACGTACCACTCGATTCACCTACCTTTCCGCCTGTGTGGGACTGGCCCGAACACTACGGAGCCAAGCCAGACACACTCCTCGCTGCCTGGAAACACATCGAGACGTCTCCCACGTTCTGGGATGATCTCGACCCAGAACCAGGAGCCCTCGACGCACTGGAGCACCTGGCTGCAGCCTGGGAAAAGCACGAGATATACTTCGTGACCAACCGCTTTGGGGCAACCTGTAAGCAGCAGTCCATCAATTGGTTAGAGCGGCAGGGCATGCCAGATCATCATGGGGGTATCTCCCTTGCACCACCACAAATAGAGAGGTGGGATGTCATTATCCCAACACCCTACACAAAGGCTCAGATCATTGAGGAGATCGATGCAGACCTCTTCATTGACGACCGTCCAGATAACTTCAAGGGGGTGCGTAGCAAGACCCGCTGCGTCCTGATCAACAAGCCCTACAACACAAGCGGACGGATGAAGGCAGATAATACAGAGGTTGGGCGGCGGTTCGACAGGATGGATAGTGTCCTTGCGGCACTCCAGCGTCATATCCCCCTCACCACAACCAATCCCAAGGATAGTGTCGGGGCAACGAAGATCCCCATGCACCTCTGGCCTGAAACAGCAACGGTCATCGGGTCCCTGGGCCTGCTGGATGGGGCACTGAAGTATGAGCGGAACAACTGGCGTGCTGCAGGGATTCGGGCGTCCATCTACGTGGATGCCTTGCGCCGACATCTCGCTCGCTGGTGGGAGGGTGAGGACCTTGACCCGGACAGTGGACTCCCACATGAGTCCCACATGCTGGCCTGTCTAGCCATCCTGGTGGATGCCAAGGCCACAGGGAAGCTGACCGATGACCGGAATCAGCAGGGCGCAGGGCTGTTCCACACGATGGAAGAGATGACTCCACACGTACAGCGGCTACACACACGATGTCTCGTACCAGAGGAGGACGCAGATGTTTCTTAGACACATCGCCCGGATGTTCACTTGGATAGCTCAGGCCATCTGGCCTGGGAAGGAGGAGCTACCCGTAGAGCCGCCGCTTCCACCCCCCGTAGAACCTGAGCCTGAACCAGCGCCACCACCCCCGGAGCCAATCCCGGAGCCAGTGCCTCCACCAGCGTGGATAGCCCCCTTGCCGCCGCTCCAGGGACAGCTGCGGACTGATGACCTGTCGTTCCTGGATGACACCGGACGACGCATCCCTATCTTCTGCCATGCAGGGGACCTCCTCCTGCAATTCGTAGAAGCCCGCACCCAGAACGACATGGCGAAGGAAGCGCGTATCCATCAGGCCTTCCTCGACATGCAGCGGGCAGGCTACAGTGGGCTGCGTTCCTGGTGGTCCATCTGCTGGAAGAACTATCCCCATCGCTACTGGGGTAACCGGCGTCTGAATCCATCCAACGCGGAGCATCGTCGTCTCCTTACCGAAGCCTTCCGTATCGGAGCTGAGGACTATGGACTCCAGTGGCATCTCGCCCTGGGAGATGCAGACGAGGTCCCCAGGGAAGAGATAGAGGATGCATGGCGATGGCTGGCGAATCTGGTGCACAGCCGACCACACTGGTTCGCCCTGATTGAAGGCCTGAATGAGGCCTGCCACACAGGGGAGGACGATCCCAGGGAGGTGGAGCGGTGGGTGAACATCAGCCGACTCCAGAACCCCGAGGTTCTGCATGTCCTATCAGCGGGCGAGGGGGCTGCCAAGTCAGAGGAGCTAGAAGAACTGGCGAAGTGGACACCCGAGTGGCAGAAAATTTATCTCGTGCATGCCAGCCGCGCCAATCATTGGGGCGATCAAACGAGGCATGCCTTCAGCACAGGCTACAAACGTGCGCCGACCAGACTGGGGTGGAGCGGCGAACCCCCCGGCATGCAGTGGGGTGAACATCGACGGGTGAGCAGCATGAACCACCCCGAAGAGTGGACCGAAAGTCCCTGGCGTTATGCACTCTATCTGGCACAGACTGCTATAGCACGGCAGGTCCCCACCTTCATGTGTTCCCATGGGGTGGTATTAGAGGGCCGGTTCCAGGATGCTCCAGCCTTCAACTTGGCACCCCGGCTCATCAACGACCTGCCCCATGATGTGATGACCTTCGCGCAACTGATTCATGGGGGCACTCGATGGAAGGATGAGCGGGTGATAGTTGCCCCGGACCATGGCCGCGCTGACCATGCGCTATCCACAGATGGACGGGTGGTCATCACAATCTACCCGGAGAACCCCGAGATACGAGACACTGATCTCGTCGTTGAACGAGCGTGGCGTGGGCGGGTACATGACAGCGTTGGATACACTGATGTAGTAATGGAGAAGGGGGCACGGTGGAATCGGGACATTTCCAGCGGGCTGCTGCTCGTTGGAGAATTGCTCTGAGGATGCAGCATGAAACACACACAGGAAATCAGCGAGGAATACAAGGCGGGGGTCCACCTCGCCCTCTTTGGGCTGGCTGTAGCAGCTGGACTCTATAACCTCTCGGAAGCCTGGAGGAAACAGGACCGACACCACAAGGCCAACGTCGTTGCGTATGTTGGGTTTGCTGTCTATGAGGTGGTACAAATCTGGCGGCATCTCAAGGCTAGTCAGCGAGACCAGAAATCACCACCGGAGTCGCCTGACTGTCCGTCAACACCTTGAGCACCTGACACCGTGCCAGGTCTGTGAGGTTCATGTTCAGGACCGTGACCCCGTAGGGCTCTAGCACCTTCTGGGCATTGTTCTTGAGCGCTGTATTAAGAATCCGTCGTTTCATGGTGCTGGCCTCCTTCCAGGTGAGGCGGGTCAGCACATCCTGCACCGTGGCCAGGGCCACTTCCATGATGGTGTTGTCCGGGTCATAGGTATAGGCGATCAGCGCCTTGATATCATGCACCTCATATACAATCACGGAAGACGCCACCACGGTGATGCCATCCTCTGTCTCCAGGGTCTGTGACCGAAGGTCATTGGCCTGCCGTGCCACTGGATAGACCGTCAGTTCCGTGGTCACCGGCCACCACCAGTGGATGCCGGGACCGACAGGCTGCACCTTCCACCCCCGCACAAACTTCACCCCTCCATGTGTCGTCTTGATGATGGCCCATCGGGGGATGAACTGCCCCACCCACGTGGCAATCTGCCCTACCCACGCTAGTGCTTCGTTCATCCCTGATATTCCTTCCCCTCCACCACCGACCGTCCATTCACGATCAAGGCCACATAATCTGAGTAGGACCCATCCGGCTTGATATACCCATAGTTAAAGCCCTGTACCCAGCGATTCGGTGCGCCCTCGCCATACTTGGGCCCCTTGGTGCAGAGGCAGGGCACAACAATCCCCGTCCGTCCCTGCCTGATGTCCAGGGCGCTCGTCTTGGTATAGGCCTGGAACGTATGGAAGTGGCCGAAGCGCACACTCCGCTCGTAGGCGATCACTGCCGCCTTGGCCACGTGCTCTCCACCCCGGAGCTGGTCCCCATGTAGGAAGGTGAGCTTCCCCAGGTTCAGGTGCTTCCCCTGTGGGATGATCTGCCAGTCTGGTCCCAGGGAGAGGAGCGACTGGATGGTGATGATGCCTTCTAACCCTGGCTCAAGGTCGATGAGATCACCGAGCCAGTCCTCATGGTTCCCGATGATGTAGTATTTCTTCGCCTGCTTCTGCTTCTCTATTTCATTCAGGAAGACAGCCCGTAATTCCTTCGCATCAGCAAGGAGGCGGAAGCCTTCCGTCCGCCCTGGCCGCCGTTGGTTGTGGTGGGAGATGACACCACAGTCAAGGATATCCCCACCAAGGATAATGTCATGGGGTCTGAACGCAGCAAGAAACTGCAGGGCCACCTGCATGGCCTTTGCATCATGGAGAGGGCGTCGGTGTCGTGAACTGTCTCGCTCATAGCCGTAGTGGAGGTCAAAGAATGCGACAAATTTCCTCATGGGATTCCTGCCCAGAACTCGTGTCGTCCATAGGTAGCCATCCGAACCCCAGGTTTGCCTGCCCACCAGGGCTTCGGAATGTATGCGGAGAAGTAGTGTGTGCAGCCATAGGTATTATCCAGGACCAATCCTTCATGAATTCCCGAGACGATCCAGTGCAGCTGTTTGACCAGGGTACCCTGTGAACCAATGAGCGTCTCTCCTCGATAGAGTGTGCCCGCTAGATCCAGGATCGCTTGATAGTTGAGACCACCTGACAGGGTGGGCCACAGGGCTGAGAACTGAGCCCACTGGCTCAGGACATCACGTAGTGATGCGCCCCACCGCTCAGCCCGCACACGGTTCTGGATAACGTGTGCGACACCGATTTGACCCTCCACGGGCTCTCCGCGACACTCCCCATACAAGGTAACCAGGAAGAGGTTCAGGTCGGAGAGCCGTGACAGACGTGTATCAAGTGTTCTCGGCATACCCAATACTCCAGTATAGGGGATGCACCTAGTAAGTGCAATTATTATAGCATTGATTCATAGACTTGGTAAGAGACCCACGTGAGGAGCGAGATGAGCATCCCGGAGCCTGCCCGCCAGACCCAGCGGATCTTCCAGACCTCCTGCTCAACCTCACGAATGCGTCCGCTCTGTGTTTTTACGTCTGTATGCACCGCTGCCAACCGCTGCTGGAGGCGAGCCTCCATCTGCGCGAGGTACTCCTGAAGATCGAACTCTACCTGCATACGCTACCCCGGAACGGGTGGAAGCCCTGTAGTTTCTAGAGACTCGATGGTAATCTGCCCCCCCTCCTGTGCCTTCCCCCGTCGCTCTTCACCGATCTCCTCTGCATTCCTTCGCAATCGCTGTCGGGCCCCCTCATCCATTCTTCCCAAGATCTGGTCATAGGATTGGAGCAGCATGAACTCCATCCTATTTATCCTGGCGATCCTCTCCTGTAATTTCTCCCGTTCCCCTGCATCCTCTGTCTTCAACAGCTCCGTCATCCACATCCCACGCAATGTACTGAACCCATTGAGCGGTGCTGCCCACTTATCAAAGACCTCATCCATCCCTACCATGTCCGACCCTGTTGACGCGACTAGCGCTTCAACAGCCTCCTTCATATTCCGACCTTGCTGCGGTCGATCTGGGTCCCAGGCCTTCTCCATTCGGAGATCGAAGTTGATCTGCGTCCCATCTGCCCGTTCCCGTAGGAAGTAGTACTTGTCACGGAGTGCTTGATGCCGGTAATCCAGCCGCCCTGATGGGCCAAAGAATCGGGTCACCGCCTGCCCGAATGGACCTGCAATACGGCTCATCGTGTCCCACACGTTAAAGTCCTGCTGCTTGTAGGACTCATCCGATGGTGTCCCAACCAGTCGTCCTACAGACTCCTGTAAACCAGATAGCGAAGGACCCGAGAGACGCTCAAGGATGTAGGAAGCATGAATAGGGGCGATCCCAAACTTATTAGCTATAGCACGGGCCGCTGGATCAACACGGGGGTTATCAACCAGGGACTTATCTGTTGCCCCCTGCATCCGTGCTGGTATCAGGGGTGTCCCACTTGGAGAGCGCCGGTTGCTCAGCAGATCAATACCTACCCCTATCGCAGGATTCATCTGAGCACCGATTGCATTCGCAAAGTTTGTTGCGAGGTTGTTCGATCTATTCCACGATCCACCGCCGACCGGAGCCACGTGCCCGATGGTGTCCCAGAACGCCTTGACAGGATCGGTATACGCCGACCGCTCTCCCATCATAAGAGACGACAGCTTCTCCATCCATCCGAAGGCCACCGTCGTATGGTAGGGCTTCGGCTTCAGGATATGGAAGGGTACCTTCCCACTCTGCGTCATGATCATCGGCGCACTTGGCACGAAGATAACGTGGAACTTGTCCCTGATCGTTGGAGAGAGTCGCTCGATATAGGGATCACCGTCCTCGTCAACGAACCGGCGGTTCCAGAGCTGCAGCGCTGTCATCCCTGCGGCAGTCATCGCCCCAGCCATCGCCAACCGGCTAGTTGCCAACCGCTTCACCTCTCCTGCAACAAACCGAGCCTTCCCGCGCTTCTTCCCTCCTGCAGCAAAGGCATCAGTTGCCCCCCGCCGCATCTTTGCGGTGGGCTTGGCTGGGAGCTGTGCTGGCATCCGACCCAACCGTCGTCCCGCTTCACCGATCTGCACCATCCCCTGCGCGGCAGGGTTGTAGAACATCAGTGTCAGATCCATGAACTCTTTCCACTCCCCACCCTGGGCGAAGTCAGGACTCCCCCCGAACCGGCGGGTAAGATACGCTGCTGTCGCATCCTCATACCCTGCATTGATAAGCCGCCGATACGTCATGAGTTTCGTGGCTACCTCAAACACACTACTCAGTTCGTTTATCACCATGCTCCCACGTGTGAATCGCCGGGGAGCCTTCATATTCCCTTGGACGTTCCCAAGGATATGTCGGAGGTGCCGTTCCCCAATGAAGGCCGCTGGTGACTGGTTGATACTGTAGGTACTGAGGGATGCCCCGGAGCGATAGAACTGATCAAGATCTACCGAGCTGTGCTTCGGGAAGAGACGCGAGGTTCCCCTGATGAGGCCAAAGCCAGCAACCCCTGGATTCTGTTTCCCCCGGTGCTGCAAGATATCCCCTGCGGCCTTGAAGTATTCGCCATAGGTCCGCAGGATATCTGGAATGGTTTCCTGGCTCATGCCTGTCTGAAAGACCTCAGGGAGGAAGGCACGGGCAGCCATAATATCCCGTTGGGCATTCGTCAGGATGAAGGGTGGCATCCAGGAGGTTGCTGACCGACTGACCAGCCCCTTCGTTGCCCGAAGGATGTTCAGCGGTCCTAACCCTGCAGCCTCTAACTGGAGCATCGATGGATGTGCAACCACCCGAGCCAGATCTGTCGGCAGGGACCACATCTCCATGGCCCCCTTCCGCCAGACCGGTATCCTACTCAGCCCAGGCTCAACTACCTCTCCCTTCTTCAGCTTCTTTACCAGATGCTTGGTGTCAGGGGCCTGGGCAAAGAAGTCAACAGTCGCCCGTGCCAACCAGTTCTCATGAGCCTCCCGATTCAGATTCCCCAAAGCAATGGAGCTGCCCAGGATATGATGTTTGGCAACCGGAGACTTGGCTGCATAGTAGTTGTCCATCAGCTGAGAGACACGGGTGCCGATTAGCCCCTGCTCCCGGTAGACCTTCTGGCGCAATCTATAGATTGCTTGCGTCTTATTAGCTATCTTCATGAAGGGGGTGTGGTAATCACCCCGAGCCCGATACATCCGCACGAGATAATCTGAGATCATCCCCATTTCATTGGCCTGGGTCAGCCCTTGATCATGTGCCTTGGCATGTGAGTCGGCGGCAGTGACAATACGCTGCCACGCTTTCGGTGACTGCGTCTGCCGTAGATCACGTAGGGCCGCCTGCGAGCGCTCTGGGGTATAACCCCCCTGCAAAGCCTGCCCTTTCGCTATCCGCTTCCATTCTGCCTCCGTCTTGTTCACTCGGTTCTTTGCCGCCCTGATCCTCCGGTCTAAGATACGGAGTTCCTTCCCACCCGCTCCTCCAAGATACACAGTCTGATACTCGTCCCGTAACCTCTTGAGTTCTGCGCGTGCTGTAACCCGATGCTGCCGCACCGTGACCACCGCTCGTAGGTTGGTGCTCAGCATCATGAACTGCTGGTAGGGTTCGTTCAACCCAGCCTGGGCAACATGCTGCTGACTCATCAACATGTTCCGCATCGCTTCATCCGTCTGGGCTTCTGCCTTCCCGCCCTTGACAAGGCGTGATACCTCAGCAGGGTTATCGACAGTATCTACAACGACACCCTGTTGAATAGCATGGTAGGTAGCCTTTTGCAGGGATGCAAACTCATCAATGAGCTTCTTCCATGAGGCAGTCCATGGCTTATCAGCAGGACTCCCGTGCGCTTTTCTTTCAATATCCGCCAGGAGCGAAGAGTTCTGTACCTCAGCTACCTTTATAAGCTCGCCATACCCCATCTCTGCCGTCAGTCCCCTTACCTCAGTCGCCTGATCTGGGTATAAGGGCCCAATGATCGCTCGACTAACTTTACCGATCCCACCACGGTAGCGACGGAAGATCTTTCCAACGATGCTCCAGTCAATATTCCCACCCAGGGCCCCCAACGTATTCGGATCAAACAGGGGCTTGTTCTTTGCTGCCTGGACAGCCGAGTCTCGCTGGGCCCGAACCCGTTTCGCCTCAACAGACTGTCCCCGTCCATTCATCCGCTTGGCCCTCTCCGCCAGCTGTGCCAGGAGGGTCTTCTCTAGGCCGTTAAGATCGGGGAGATCCTGCATATGAGCTATAAGATTCTCATATGACCCTAGCTCATCCGCAAACTGCTGTGGGTCAGCAACGGCTTGAATACTCCCACGGATCTCAGCCTCCAACTTCGCAGCTGGTTTCTGATATTCATCAATCAGTTCTCTCTGCCGCTGCTCAAAAACAGCCCGGACCTCAGGATCCTGTTCTCGTGCAAGAAGATCATCCAGCTTCAGGAAGTCATCTTCGGTACCTCTCAGCTGGGACATCTGCCCAGCCGCGATCTCTTCACGAGTGCGTTCGATTGGGGCAGCAAGGGGATCTGAAGGAGGTTCCCTTCTCCCCCCAAGGATGTCCCGGTGCTGCGCCTCTGCAGTAGGCTCTTTATACCAGTCCCGTGGGTCTGCAGCCTCGACCCGTGCCTTCCCTTCCGGGGTCAATGGTAGTGGTCTCTCCTCTATCTCTAGCTTGACCTCATGGTGAGCTGGTTGATCTATGAGCAGCTCCTGCTCTGTCCTGCGTCGTAGATCTTGATCCTTCAGTTGTTCGGTAAGGAGATTGATCTCACGGTTGATCCCTTGCAGATCTCGTGGAGCCCCCTGTGGATCATGAAGGGGAGTCTCAATTACCTCCTCTGCTGATAGCTTGAGTTCTTTGGCAGCTGCTACCCGCTCCTCTGGTGGGAGGTGTCGAAGCCGCTCAGCCTGTAGCCTTCGGATAGCGGATCTGACCTCCGTCTTCTTGAATCGATGATGCTGTCGCGCAGGCCCGATAGTCTTCGCGTCAATATTCTCTGGGTTGTATGCAGGGAGAACAACCTTCCCCGCTCGTTTGATTTCCCTCCGATGGATACGTGACTGGTTTAACCAGATCCAGGGATTGAGTGTGTCGGCGTCAACAGCAGCCCTTCTGATGGCATTCCATTCATCAGGCCCGAAATCAGGGTGGCGTCTGATATGGATCCCCCATGCCCGTGTCGGGACATGGTGCGTGGACTCCTTAAACCACATGTTCCCATCTTCGTCCTTCTTCCATACATCAGTCTTATCAGGGTGTAGACGCTCGCTTACATCTGGGCGAAGCTCAGCTTCCTGTCCTTTCCTCGCGTATGTTCTCCCCTTCTGTAGGTAGATATACTGTCGTGGATCCGTGATATTCCATTTATCGAAGAGCCGTGCCAGATTCCCAGCCAGTTTCTCCGTGAAGGGCCGCCCAGTAGACTGCACAAAGACCCAGTCCGCATCAGTGGTCCCTTCTAACCTCTTCTGCGGCATCCACTTATAGCCTTCGAGATCTGGTCTATATGTGGATGGATCATAGCCAGTGGTGGCACGAGGCGCTGGCTCATCGATACGAGGTAGTCCTAATAGCTCATTCGTTGAGAGCGGCTCATCGAGAGGTGGGGCGGGCCCACGAGGTCCAGGTTGCCCCTGCTCCTGAACCTCTACCTTAGGGCCTGGTGTCGGCACAGGTGGCGCTACTTTGGTCAGGGCTCCTTCAGCATCGAAGTCCTTTGGCGTGAAGTTGTTTGCCCGTAGCTCCTGATCCGATGCCAAGATCCACATACCACCGCTCTTCTTCTTCGCCTTGACTCCATCAGGAGCTAACACAGCGGGTATGTCACCCTTCGTACCTAGGATGAGATGGAAGGGCTTGTTCCACAGCAGCCCATCCTCTGGAATAAAGATCGGGCGGAGTGCGTGTTCTCCTGTCAGGTTATGATCCTGATTCAGCTTCTTAGCCCTAGCTGTCGCATTTTTTAGTGACTGCTTTCGGGTATTATTCCCCAGGGAATTCTTCGCCAGATAACTTGCGAAGGCTCTAGATCGAAGCCCCTTCGCCTTGAGGACATTTTCTGGTAGGTCAAACGTTTGGGGAGCAACCTGCTCAACAGGTGGTGGTTTCCCTACGGGTGAGGTCTCATAACTCAGGATCTCACTTGGATCCGGCTCACCCCGACCATGAGGAGCAACCTCCGTGGGGATATCTTGTGTAGCTTTTGCCTCTGGTGGGGGAGCCAGCTCCGTATCGGCTTTAGGACCCTCCCCCGTAAAGCCAGCAGCCCGTGCTGTGCTCACCTCGTCAGGACGAAGCGAGGGGAGGGGATCCACCACATCTGTCTGGGCAGGCGGCTCGACTACAGCTTCCGTAGCCTTTTTCCCGTAGACGTCCTCCCCAGGTTTGTAAGTCTCATACCCTGCCTTCTCTGCTGCTGGGATGCGGACTGCCTCTTCCTGGGCACGTGCTAGATCCTTGCGTAGTTGGGTGACGGCCTGTATGTCTCCTCCTGAATCCAACGCGGCTTCTGCCCGCTCCCATGCCGCCAGTGAGCGTCCCCGCTCAGGAGAACCTTCAGGAAAGACACGCAGTTTTATGGCGTCTGGGATTTCATTGAACGCCTTCTTAATATCATCCAGGATCTTTCTGGGGGCTCCTGCCAATTCCTTTGCTGTTAACTCTGGAACACGTTGAGGAGGGAGATTTCCAGCTAGGCCTGCATGAAGTTTCTGTTGTATATGCCATCCTGGAGAGTCTTCCGGTGGGTTAGGTCCGGCCCTCAATGCAATCTTGACCTCATCCTCTGATGCGAAGGTACGCATACGCTGGATGTTAGCCTCCCAATACTTTTGCGCGGGTTCATCCCACCCATATTGATCAACCTGCTGTGCAACCCGCCGTGGGGGAACTGGGTCAAGTTCATCGCCAAGGATATTCTCTGCTGTTAGCTCCTCAGCTGGCCTCCGTGCACCGGCAGAAGGCTCTGCGTCGTCCACCCCTATGTCTATTCGTGGACCAGCTGCCTGTGCCTGCTCTGCGGCAACTTTCTCCTGATAGGCTGCAACCTGCGCTTTCTCTCTTGCTGCTCTCCCCAGGCCCTCCTTCACCGTCACACCAGCAAGGATGGAGCGGCCTCGCTGTGTCGTAATGGAATAGTATCTTGTCCCTTGTCCCTCCCCAGCCACCACTTTCTGATCAACCTCAGAAAGAGTGTCTGTCAGATCCTTCAGTCTCCAATCTTCGTTAGGGTGGTTCTTCTTTGCAGTCTTGAGCCGTTGCTTCGCTCTCCCCTCTACAGTAGAGAAGAACTTTGGGATGTGTATATCTGTAGCGGGTCGTCCTGCCTTACGCCGTGGTGTCTGTGGTCCCCCATGCAGCTCACTCGGTCTATTCAACCCTGCTGCATCCGCTGCATCCAGGAGTTCTTTTACGCGAGTCGGGAATTCTGCTTTGTTTACCGCTGTGGTGAAGGGGGCCAGTGTCTCAACAGCCCTCTTGAAATACCCACCCCAGGTCTCAAATGCCTGTTCAGGGAGCAGGATATGTCTGACGTAGTCGTCAGAACCAGCACGCCCGAGGGCTTTCCATGGTGTGATGCCCTTGGTTCCCTTGAAATACTGGTTAATGGTTGTGCGGAGCTGTGCATCTGCCCGCTCAATCTCCGTGCTCATATCTGCGCGGAGCCGAGGGTCTCGATGCTGGGGATCCCAGGCGTTTCTCGCAAACCTAGGCTGGGGGAATAGTGCGCCGTGTGGTCCCGCCGTCTTGGGCCCAAGAAGTCCAGCGAAAAGCCGCTGGTAAGTTTCCGATGGGTTGGGATCGAAGTTATTCGACCCCCTCCGCAGGATGACGCTCTGGAGTTGGCGGATCAGCTCCGCAAATTCCTCGTCCATCGAGTCTTTATTTGCTTTGATGTCCCTAATCTTTGCCGTGCCGCCTCCATGAGGGATTTCCTTATCGAGCTTCGCGTTATAGGCCTCTGTCAACCGTGCTACGAGAGAGTTGTATGCTTCCCTGCGGGTGGGAAGTCGCCGCTCCCCCCAGGCCGTCTTGAAGTTCCGCTTCTGATTACTGCGCCAGCGATAAGGTCGTCCCTGAGGATCCCAGGGGCCACTACCTGGTTTTCCTGGATACTCATAGCCTGGGGATACCGTATCGGACTTGCCATGAGCTGCAAGATACCCCTGTAGATGTTTCCCAAGTCCCCGTAAGTCTTCCTCTTCGCTTTGTAGGATATACTTATCAGCCTCAGCACCCCCTTCTCGCATCGCCTTCGACTGGTTAACGGCATCCTGTGCCGTTCGATCTACCCCACGTAGTTTCTCAGGGAGCCCTCTAGCTGCCACCGATCCCTGGACATCTGCCTCCTGGTCCCGAACAGCGCCTTCTTCGAGCGCTGCTGCCTTGTCATACGCATCCTGTGCTTGCCGCTGTTCTGCTGCCTCACCCTGGGCTCGTTGTCTCTGGGTGTAGCGCTGCCGCCCCATCCAGCCAGGTTCCCGTTCCGCTCCAGGCTGGCGAACAAAGCCCCCTGTCTCAGGATCAACCTCCCAGGATCCTGGCTTCCATGGAGTCCGTGCCCGCATTCGGAGCGCACGATTCTCCATGAGTTGTTCTTGCCCATAGGTGCGTGGTCTTGGTCCAGTGCGTGCCCCTGTCTTGGGATCGATAGGGCCCCTCTCCCGAACACCTTGGTCATGTGCTCTCTGTTGCCGCTTGAAGCGTGGCCCACGACCCTTCCATCTCAGGCCTGGGATAAGACTGGTGAGGGTTCCACCTGCTGCCGCACCAAGGGTAGGTATGTGCCACGGAGGTAAGAGATCACGGCCTCGCTCCCCCGCATCCCAACGACGGCCCGTCTCCTCCATCGTGGATCCAAAGGCACCCTGTCCCGCTCCCTTCGCAAACAGCCCACCGAGATAGCCTGCCGCAGTCTTCGCCCCTTTGACGAGAGGGGGCGGTAATGCTGACCACGCACCAGCACCCATAGCCTGCCAATGGCTGGGGTCTTCAACGCCCCGCCACTTCTGAGCCTTCAGACTGGCTGCATAGCCAGCACCAAATCCAGCAATAGGGCCACCTATCCCACCCCATGGAGCTGTAAGACCTGCTCCAATAGCATAGGCACCCGCTGGAGCAAGAGATTCCAGCGCTGTCGCCTGAAGCCCCCCAGGATCCGTGAGCCAATCTCCCGCCGACTCGCGGAACCTCCGCTCAGGAGGAGCCCCAGGAGGGGGTGGCAACCCTTCTATCTGTCCCCTCTCAGCTGCGAGTAAGTTTCCAAGCCTACTTCCCCCCTGTTGACGAGGGGCTGGATCTCCCTCAGGGCTCTCCTGTAATTCCGCCGCCGCCCGCCGTCGGGCCTCATCTATTGCTGCCTGTTCCTCAGGAGTAAATCGGAAGGATTGCTGTGCCATATCCTATCTCCCCTCCTGCAGCGCGATAACCATACCCCGCCAAAGTGATGGAGCATTCATGAACATCGCGAAAGCATTTTCCACTCTTATAGGGGGTCCATCCTGACCGAACAGACGTTGGACATAGTTCTGTACTGCAGGATTTGTCCAAGCTACCCTGAATTGTGCTTCTGTTGGAAGCGTCTCAGAATCCAATGGAGCTGGACCCTCTGCTGTTGTTGGGCTCTCTGGGTCAGGATCTCCGTCGAGAACACCACGAGGCGTCACTGGTTCTTGTGGTTCAGCACGGAATGTAGCCAACTGTTGATGCAGCCCAGCTAGTTCCTGAACCCAGCCACGGGAGTCCTCGTCGAGCATCCAGTCTCCGCGATTAGTAGCCAAGGCTGACGTGCTCGTTGACCAAGTTATGGGAGGTGGCGGACCACTTAGTAAGAGGCTGTTATCCCTTCTTCGCTCCACACCTTGTCGAGCAAGCCAGGGATTCAGCGTACCATTGTTATACAGCCTATTGTACTCAGGCCAGAGCTGTATCATTGCACTTGCGATATCAGCCTGATCTAAGAGTATCTCTGGACTTGTACCACCTATCTGATCTGGGTCTATCTCAAGTCCCTCTATTATTGTGTCTCTCACCCCACTCAAGGCACTTGTTTCAGATGCAGTTGCTATAGTATTCACCCTATCAACTAGAGAGCCTACTGTCGTCCTCGCAGGGCTTTCTGCCTCAGTCGCCCCTTGGCCCAAGCTAATCTCTCCAACAGGTTCAAGGCCCCCCATGCCCTGCCACTGTCCATCTCTTGAGAAGAAGCCAAACTCACCAGTGACAGGGTGTCGGACTTGTGCTGCTCCACTCCAGGGATTACTTCGTACGCTGGCTTCATCTATCGCAAAGGTAGAGATCAGCTGTGCTCCCTCAGGAATCGCTGTCCGTTGGAAGTTATTATCAACACGATACCCATCACGGTGCGTGTAGAGGACATGTTCATCCCCATCAGGATAGCGCCAGCGCTCACCACCGGAGATCTGTGCGCCCTGCCCGCCCTGTTGGATATTTAACATAGCCTGCAGGACACTGTCTGGCACATCTTTGTGATCTTCTCTCGCCTGTTCATACATATTCAGGTTGGCACGGAGTTGCTCCGCTGCCACATAGGCTTGCCACGCCCGAGTCTGTTCTGGGGTGCGAAGGATGTCATCTTTGTTCCAGCCATGACCCAACCCATAGGGGTCCATCTCATCTTGCCAGAAGAGTTGTGAGGGGTCCTCTTCTTGGAGGCGACGATGCTCTGGATCAAGGGCTGGCCCTTCCGGGTAAGGTCCCAAGATCTCTCGTCCCCGGTAGCGCAATCCTCTCGATGTAGGGGGAGGGATGGTGATTGGAGGAAGGCTTCGCTCCCCCAAATCATCTTCCAGAAGTGGAGGCATCTGTCCTCCCACGCGGCGTTCCAATCCCTCTTGAATGCGTGAACCTGGTGCCCCTGGAAAGGGAGCCAACCCAGGACGCGCCGAGGGGTCCGCCCCGAGTGGGGGTGGTGCTACCCGTGGACCAATCCCCATAGCTGCCATCCGTGATCGGGCAGACTGCGAGAGGGCAGGATTCGGGGTAGGCTGCAAACTATCTGGGATGCCAGCCTCTGCATACGTTGGGATCTGTCCTGTGGGGTGTTCTGCTGATGGTGTCTGTGCGACTGCCTGGGCAGCTGCTGCCATCTCATTTGCCAGCGCCCCTTCAGCCGCTGTTGATGTATGTGGTGTCTCTGGTGCTTGTGGTGGAGGACCCTCTGGCATCCGCGCCGGAAGTGGACTGTGTTGATCTACAGGCTCAGCCGTCCCTGGTACGTCAGATCGTGACTGGTCATCCTCCTTGGAACCGTAGTAGCCATCAAGCGGGAGCTTCCTTAACTGCGCTTCATTTTGTGCCTGATGCATACCCCCTGGCTCTGGGCTCATGTCAATCTCACCCCCGAGCAGCCGCGTCAGGAAGTTGAGCTTGGGGTCCTCAAAGTTCAGGCTCCTGCTCTTCTTCTGTGGCCCCTGCGAGAGGGTGTAGAGATCACCCATAGCCGCCACGAGATGCCGTGGGTTGTAGGGGTTATTAGGGTTTTCCTGCATCGACTTGATGATGTTCTCCAGGTTCTGCTTGTTTACCGCATACTGCTCCTCCATCTGCGTGCGGTTCTTCTCTATCGTGGCCTGAGCATACTCATTCACACCTTCAAGCAGACCCCCGAGGATCCCCTGCATCGCGCTTTTTGGTAGACCCATTATTCTTTTCCTGCTCCCTGACCTGCCCAGAATCTTGACCACGGCCCAGGAGTATTAGTGCCTCCTTGAGGGGTACCACCAGTGTAGGGGTTGGGTTGTGGGCCACGCCCACGCCTCCGCCCCACGGCTCCCACGAGGCCGAGCGCTGTCTCAGAGGCACCCCCTGTGAAGTAGGCCGCTGCCGCACGGGCACCCCAATTTGCGACGTTCCCCCAGAAACTGCGGTTTGTCTCATCAGCAGCCCGTTGATCTCTGAGTGCCGCGTTCGTCAGATACCCCATGTTGTTCCACTGATTCCCGGCGATGTTGGCAAAGCTCGCAGCGTTCTGCTGTCCCTGCACACCCAGGGAGCCTAACGCCTCAGCTGCTGCCCCCGGAGCCCCGGCATACATGGTGTTGATATCACTCATCATCTTGCGCTTGTTCTCATCCCGTGCCATCTGGGAAGCAGGATTCCGGCCACCACCCCCAGCACCGGTCATACCAGAGCCGACCTCCCTGATCTTGGTGACAGCTGGGCTGAGCGCTTGCTGCATAGTTGACCCACCCCGTAAGAGCTTGTTGTAAAACCCCAGGCTCGCCCCATACGCGGGTGCTGCCATGCTATAGGTCTCACGCCCTGCCTCCTCAGCGGCCCGTGCCAGATTACTGGCCCCACCCATCGCGCTACGTTGGGCTTGCTCCAACCCCTTCGTTCCTTTGTAGCTGTCAGGTCGTCGGAAGGTATCCCAGGGCTGTGCTTCAGACCCGCGTCCACCTCCGCGCCCCCCGCGTCCACCTATGGTGTCTTTTGACATGAGTATGTATAGGTCCTGTCGGGCAATTCACGAAACCCAAGGCGTGAGAGATAGCCCGCTACAGGAGCCTGCTCCGTGAGACAGAATGCCTTTGTGATGCTGCAACTGTCAAGAAATTGACGGATCCGTCGCCATAGTCGCCGGGGCACTATACCCCCCCGATGGTCTGACCGGATCCAGACTGGCTCCAGATGGAAGGCTTGCAGCACCATCCAGAACCCAATGATGTCACCCTGATGATCTTCCGCAACGAAGACGACGCCTTCCTCCGGGGCAGGTAGCTGTGTCAGCCACTTGTCCGGGAGGTCCAACAGGCGCGGCCACTCCTCCACTGGCAGTTGTCGTATGGTCCTCATCCCACGCTCCCCAGGAGGAGGCATCCCCGCACATCCTCTGGATCGTAATCCAGCGTCTGCTCCTCGTCCTTCTCCAGGTCAAACGTATCAAATTCTTCTACGTAAGGGGAATCACTTATGAACTTGTAGGCGCTACCTACCCACCGTCGATTCACTGAACGGATCCTGGTGTCCGTCCCACCTGCCGCTAGGCTCACAAAAGGATAGACTATGGCCACAATCTTTCCCTGCTCCAGGTTAAAGCGCTGATCAACTGCAGGGCCAAGAATAGATGGATCAACAGACGTTAATTCTGCACCACTATTCTCTCGCCCGAGGATGTGAGACCACTGCATCAAGTCATTGGGGAGCATCGCAACTGCAGCTGGGACTGTGTAGAACCCCGCATCATCGGAGAGGGTATCATTCCACTTCACAGCATTCTTGAGCATGACCGAGTAGGCCTGATCACAGATCAATGACTCTACAGCCATAAGTGCTAGGCCCTGCTCGTCCATCTCATACTGATTGGTTGTGCCGCTTGTAGCTGTACCAGGAGGCTCATCCTGCCAGACCAGTTTCCCAGGCCAGTAATCACGGCGGATGGCATGGATTGCCCCCAGTTTTGCAGCCAGGTTCCCTCCTCTAGCCCCGTGGGCCATAGCAAGAGGCACCCCATACGAGTGGTCGGCCAACACATCAACAGCCTCAGCGGTTTGTGGGCTGGTCAAGGCCCGGAGCATCGATGCACCTGCCTGTTGCGAGAAGATATTCAGGAGTGGGAGGAGACTAGCTATATCTGAAACCCCATTATCGAAGCCTTCGTTAACACCTTCAAAGACCGCAATGGTGTTAATACCAACTTCCCTGGCCACAGTGCCAACATTGCTGAAGTGGTCCTCACGTTGTGAGGAGGAGTAGGGTTGCAGGTCACCACGAGACCAGTTCACCAGGAGCCCAGTGCTCTCACACAGGAGCAGGAAATCCTTGAGCTTCCCATAGTAGTTTGAGGTTTTGGTAATGGAGATCCCACCCCGGTTGACGTTGATCGGGTTAACCTCTCGCCCCGTCCAGAAGGGCTGGTTGTTCAGGATATCCAGGAAGCGAATCCCCGTATACCCTGCCGCCTTGATAGCACTCAACTCATCTGCCACCTGACTTTCATTCCGGGTATAGCGGGAGAAGGCCTCCATGTAATGGCACATGATCGGGAGGAGAGGTTGTCCATTCCGTTCATAATACTGGTTGTTAATGATTGCCAGCTGGTCAGCTGGTGCTGTTGGGCCACCAGTACCTGGCCGAAACCCATCGCCCGAATACGTGAGAAGGAGACGCTCTCGCTCAAGGAGGGCCGGGATATCCCCAGCCGCCCGTGCTCCAGCTGCTAGGGCTGTCTGTTCTTGGCCTACCCCATCATGCAGGGCTCCCACCCGATCCCAGAGCAGCCGTGCCGACGACTGCACTGCAGCATCCTGCACCAGTGGTAGGTGGGGGAAGGAACGCTGCCTAGCCACGGGCTCGACCTTCTGCCAGGATAAGGCGCTCTCTGAACCCAGGGATCTCGGACAGTTGCGCCTCCAGAGCCGTGCGATCTGCCGTGGCCTGGGCCAGGGCTGTCTCACAGGCATGCAGCCGATCCCACAACAGGCGCAAGGTGGCCTGGGCCTGTGGGTCCTTGATCTGGCTCAGGTGCGGAAAGGCGTGTGGCATCAGCGTGCCACTCGTTGTGGCCAATAACTCTGGAGTTGCTGCATTCCTCTTTGAGCCTGTCTTCCCAACATTCGACTGAGATTTACCCCCCGGTTCCACCCACCCCGCAAGCCCCGTCTAAGGGGAGGTCCAAGTCTCCTCCGTGCTGCTCTCCACCCAAGAGCCCCAAGACCACCGGTAGCGTATCCAAGGGCTAGATCAACTGGGTTGGTTGGCATCCCCCATTTAATCCCTTCCTGTAACCCACGCAAGCCCATGTATATCGAGCTTGGATTCCGACGACCTCCCCGAGGGGCGAACAGCCGAGGGTTGATCCGATGCTCAGAGAACTCCTCCAGATGGAGTGGGTCCCAGAATGTCTCACCGAATGACCGGCCTCTCGGTCTGGCGGGATTCCTGCGAGGACGTCTCTCTGGCTCGTCCCAAACTGATTGTGGTGGAGGTGCGAGTGGATTTGCCATTATTGCGACAACCGTCCTTGCATTGAAGACTTATAGGGGAGTGAGGCCCCTGTCTCTGCGTCGTGTAGACTGCGGACGAGATCCAGATCATCATCCCCGAAGGGCTGCACCCCCCGAACCTTGCCGCCCCAGTCCGCCACCTTCAACACGGACTCCGGTCGATAGAGCCAGAAGTCCGCCCCACTGGTGAAGAGGAACTTGAACTGCACCCCCTTGACCGCTTCAAAGGTGAGGTAATGCTGCCGCTTCACACTGCTCGTATCCGGGAGCGTGTAGGTCTTGACCCGAGAGGTGCCATCCTCCCGCATGGCCGTGACCTGCATGGTCACTGCCGCCGAGCTACGGTAGGTGACCCACCCCTCCAGCAGGGCCTTCCAGCCAGGAGCACCCAGGTTGAGTTCCTGGGTTTCCCACCGGTCGAGGCCGAGTGGCTCCTCATCAAAGATCAGGGAGGCGCTGTAGAGCCGACCAGGGTTGCTGTCCGTGGCACGGATTCGCACCACCCGTCCACGTGCCTGGGCAAACGCAGCGTGTATCACCCGCCGGTCTGGTGTGTTCACGGTCAGGGTTGCGGCTGTCGTGCCGTCTACCTCCACGATCACCGTCTTGGCTACCCCGAACGTGTCACACTCCAGCTTGACACCCTTCACGTATTTGTCTGTGTGTGTCCCTCCGATTGTCCAGTTCTGATTCCAATTTGCTGACTCTGTCGGCTCCTGTTCGACCAGCCATTTGTGTGTATAGAGGAGACAATTGTTGTCATCCGTGGCCACGAATCGGTAGATATGCCCCCGTCCCGGCCCGAAGGAGAGGTGCACCATCTGCCGTCCAGTTGCCGTGACACTGAAGTCTGTCGTGCCCGTGGCAGGGTTGGTGATCTTCGTCTCGTCCACATAGACATTGAAGGTCTTCGCTGCACCAAAGGTGTTGATGACCAGATCCAGCCCTGTGTAATAACTGTCAGTTCGCACCTCAAAGTGGCTGTCAACCTGTGCTACCCGTGGGGGCTCCTGCTGTGCTACCCAACTGCACTCATACAGGGTCCAAGCTACGTCATCTGTGGCCCGAAGGCGAATACGATCTGCCTGCACGGCTGGCCAGGAGAAGAACCGGCGCTGACGACTGGTCGTTCCGACACCCTGAGAGGTGTCTACCGTCAGAGTTGCTGCGGTATAGGTGTCGTTATCATGGCCAATTCCCCCCACATACTCCACGATAAACGTCTTTGATGCCCCCTCCGTATCACACTCAATCATGACGCCGGTCACATACTTCTCTTCTGCGGCTCCCAGATCATCCCAGCCTGTGGCACGATTCTTGGTCTCTTCAGGCTCAGGGCTGGTGCTTACACCAAGCTGCTGGATACTGGGCCGACGATTGGCTGAGGACCAACTGATGTCCAGAGCGATATTCTGCCCCCGACCAGGGTGCACACCGAAGGGATCCAGCACGTGCTGAGTGCGGTCTGCTCCCGAGGTGATCGTCTGTGCATCCTTATCAACGGTCCAATTATCCAGGATAGCCTGGACCGTAATATCCTCATCATCACAGTTCATATCTACAAAGACATCACCGAAGAGCTTCCGCTCTCGACCACGCCCAACATCCCAGGCCCCCGTTCGTAGTTGGGCAGCAATAGGCTGGCTATCATCTCCGCTGATGGCACCCCCAGCTACATCAAGTTTCTCGTGGGAGTAGACCTTCGCACCCTTCCGTCCTCCCAGCAGCAGGGTGCTCTTATCTCTATCTTGCGCGGTATCAGCATAAACCGTCCCGATATCTCCAACGACTGCCTCAGCAGTGAACTGATACCACTTCCACCGGTTGCTCAGGGAGTCCCAGATCAGGTGGTTATTCTCTCCACCCTTGTCCCGGTACTGGAACCAGAGTTCCGTTCCCCAGACAATCAGTCGAATGTCTGTCCCATCATTCCAATCAATCCGCCGATAGACAGTATTAACGGAATCACGCTCACTGAAGATACCCCCGTCATCTTCGTCACCGATAGGGGCGCTGAGCAGCTCTGCCTCTCCTCCATTGGTGCGCCAGATCCCATCCCGGTTCACGAAGAAGATCCCTGAGGGACCCACTGCTAATCCAGTGCGAGCGAAGAGCCCCTTCGTGCAGGCTGTTGGCGTAGCTGTGACAGTGCCATCCCCCATGAGGTTGGGATAGATCCAGTACATCCGCTCCCGAGAGAAGACAAAGACCTGCCCGCCGAAGAAACCCCCATGCATCAATTCCTCAGAGGGGGAGCAGACTTCCAGGGCGTTATAGGGACTCCAGTGATCCGGTGACCCAGGGTTGCTCCAGTAGAGGTGCCCTGGCCGGTAGGGATCTCCACAGCCAAAGAGGGTATCCTGCACTGGGCCCCACAGCGACTTCAAGGGCACGGCTAGCTTGATGTCTCCTAGACGGTCAACCGTCGTGACGGGCTGCGCGTTCCCTGACGGGATCGTCTTGGCCATCACGATCTCCGCGTCCGTCTTCAGATCCTCAAAGGCCTCCCCGTCTTCAGAATTCTTCCCAACGTAATACCAATGGTTCCCCAGGCTCCCTCCACGCCGATAGAACTTCTGTTGGATGATGTCGCTAGCTGCTGTGGAGCCAAGACCATCAGCGCCAAAGCGGCTGGGTTTGATCACTACCCCCCGACGATTGGGGAAGACACCATACGGCTTAATCTTGCCTGCAGTATCTCGTTCGTTGTCAGGGAGCACACCAGACCCATTGGATTCTGCGCCCGTATCCTTGTCGAAGTGTGTGAAGCGATAGTCATACCCTACCGCTCCCGGCTCGACGGTGTCAGGCCCAGCACCTCCCGTGAGATACATATTCTGGAAGTAGACTGCGACGTTCTTCGCCGCCTTACACCCAATGTAGATAGCAACGCCAGTGATTGCGTCCCATCCCAGATCCGCATCCGGGCCAATCCGCCGGAAGTCGCCGCGACGGAGGGAGTTGCCCGCAACACCGAACTGCACCCATTCATGTCTACCTGACCCACCTGCAAGGGACAGGGATTGCGAGCCATCCTGTTCTGACCCTCGTGGGTTTGCTCCTGTGGGGGTATATGGGATGGTGTCGCCTGTCTCCTCATCAATGTGGATACCACTCTCCAGTGGGTTCAGCACCAACTGCTTATTGATGCGTGCGAGGATCACCTCATCCGTCTCCCGATCTGCCGTGTCCGTTGCTGCATCGGACGCCGTCGTCTCCCCCTTGTAGAATTGGGCAAGATCGCCAGGACGGATTGCCTTCACATAAGCGTTCTTCGCTCCACGTAGGACGCTAGGATCTCCTGATTCTTCCAGGTGGCCTGGAGGACCTTGTCCGTCTTCGATGTCATCGGTCCATGGATCGATGATGAAATAGATTCGGACCTCAGTCAGGTTAACAGGCTCGCTTATCTTCATCCAGAAGGTGATCTGATCGTCATCTGTCGCAGCTCTTGGAACCGCTCCAATAGCATCAGTCACAACTTTGGTGAAGTCGATAGGAGGATCCATTTCACGGATGGCAAAGGAGAAGAAGTCCCTTGTAGCGAGGTTGCCATCTTTTGTTACAAACTCAACATGCTCTCCTCTAATAGAATCTGCTCTGCTGTTGATCTCAGGGAGTGCCTCTCCTATTCCCTTCTTCGCAATCCAGGTTCCATCCACCCCTGTAAAATCGGGTTCCCCCCCAGTCATGCTCCATAGGAATGGCTGTTTTGCTTCCTTCCCGAAGAAGACGGCCCTATCATAGGTTGAGCCGTGCGCTATTGTGGCTGGGTCAACGTAGGCACCATCATGGTGGACCAGGGTAGCCTTCGTCCCATCACCGTTCCTGGGGAAAGGCAGCCCGATCTCCCGCACCTCTCCAGCCGTGGATGCCTTCACCATCTTGGTCGTCTCAGGTGTCTCTGAGTCAGCGATGAAGGCCCAGGCCACTCCACTTAGTGAGGGACGATAAGGTGCGATAATAAGTGGGCCTCCCGAGAAGTAATTATCTAGCCAGTCCCCAGGCCCCTTTATCTGAGATGGAGTATAGGTATCAAGGCTGCCAACTGCTGCTTTATAGAGATTTTTATCTACGCCGAGGAAGCGCTGCATACTGCCTGGGGTGAAGGGGTCACGAAGAGTCAGGATCGTATGAACCTTCCCACTCGGTGCAGAGACACCCGCGTCATGGATCTCCATGGTACCTGAACGGGTGGACAAGCCCCCCTCCTGCGTCCAGGTCAGGTTCTTCATGATGGCGAGTTCAGAGGTTTCCAGGGCGTCGATGGTCTTCCGAAGATTCAGCCCCGCCGATCCCGGACGCAGTGTGGGCGTCGAGAAGGGTTGTGTGGCGTTTGCTGACGAGACAGGGCGGGCCCCTATTGTCTTTGGTACGGGCATGCTCAGTCCTTATTGACCTTCCATAGTTTGTCTATAAAGCGCGAAGCCGGTCGAGCTTCCAGATAGCTCTTCGGCTCATGAATTCCGGGCCGCCACATCCCCTGCAACCCCCGTGACATACCTAGCGACTCCGCTCGTCTGATAGCGTCCGTGATCATCTGGCGAAACCAGCTCAATGACGACGCTGATACCATTCTAGTCATCTAAATCTAGATCATCCAACCACTGAATACGACGTCCCCACCCCTTCCAGTTCGCCTCCTGGCCAATCTTCCCCATTGCCCTCTCAAAACTATCCTTTGGGCGTTGCCGGTATGGCCCCCCTCGCTCTTTCCATAGGTCGGATCCAAAATCTCCTGGAGGTACGTGTGGATTGAAACGCTTGTCGTACATCTCTGGATAGGACGCCGGATCATATCGCGGATGCATTGTGTAGTGGGGAGGCGAGCTGGCACCAGCTCGACGCAGTGCATCCCATTCTGGGGTACCCGGAACGACAGCACCCGGATGCCGCCTCTTCAACGACGCCAGGTCGTCAAGTCTATCCAGCGGCGGCTCATGCGGATCAGGTAGCCACTCACTAGGACCACGTACCCCTGTATTCAGCCCAGCATCTTCATAATCCTCAGGTGAGAAGGGGTCACGGTTCACGCGGGTCTGCCATTCGGGGGCTGGCGGCACATCGGGTCGTCGTCGCCCGAATGGAATCCGCCGAGCCAGTCGCGCCAGCCGCTCACCCAACAGTCTCCGTAATACACCACCCCATCCCATCAGACGAAACCTCCAATCATCGACCGAGCAGCCCGGACACCCTCCCCGAAGCGAGCTTCACAATAGGCAGCTCGTGCTGGATCATAGGCCCGTCCGGTCTTCCCCAACATATCTGCCATGATCCCATATTTGATAGCTGGAACGAACTCCTCAGGAACCAGGAACAATGACCCCCCACCCGTGCCATCTAGCGCCGGAGCTATCGGCACGTAGGTGATCTGGAAGTACCCCGTGTTCGTAGCAATCGGCGCGACCTGGATCGTGAGCGTTGGGGTATCAGCATCCGTGTATATCTGTGGCTTGGCCGCTGTCCCTGTGGGCCATGTGGACAGGGATAGGTCCAACTCCCGGTGGTCCACACGCGGCAGTTCCGTCCAGGTGCCGTCGTTATCCACCCAAACGAGGCGATTGGTCACCGCCCAGTCTGAGGGAAGCGTCTGTGAAATCGTGCCGCTGTCAGTGATATTGGCCCGCCCGAACAGCACCGGAGCCTCTTTCAGGAACCGCTGCTGCCGTTGGTTGGCATACCCCACCACCTCTGCTGTAGACCAGAGCCCATCAGTCCAGGAGACCCCCAGGTCAGGGGCTTCCAGCAGATGGTACTGAATCTCTTCCAGAACGGCGCTGTCTGCAATAAGGGCCATTACCCTTAATAAGCAGGCCTACTACCTGTTGGCCGGGGCTTCCGTGGCGGTTTCGGTTTTGGCATTATTTACCTTCCTCACGTTGTTTGGCTCGCTCTTTAGCAAGGCGAATCCGTTGCTCAGCCGCATGTCTTCTTCTCTCAAGAGCAGCCCGAGCCTTGGTGTCGGCTGCATCACGTGCAGCACGCCGCTGCCGCCGTCCTCGTTCGACGCCCCCAGCCGCGATCCCAAGCCCACCGCCACCTATAGCAGCCGTGACGCCTTTCTTCGCAGCATCCCCGAGATCAGGGCTTCCCCTCCTACGCCGTAGTGCTTCACGGGCTTTACGGGCTACCGTACTGACAACTCGACTGGCTCCACGCCTGAGCGTTGTTCCAACTGGCATTATCGTCCTCGTCCATTTGAGCGGGTAGTGCTACTGGGCCTAGACCGAGAACCTCTCGGTCTATTGGGATAGATCCTACCAGGGTAATCCCTGCGGTATCTTCCTAGACGTTCCGCACGCTCTCTCGCCCTCCGCTTCTCATCAGCGGCTCGTCGTCCTTCTTCCTGTTCCTGTTCATGCTTACGGCTGGCCGTGATATTGGATGTGATACCTTCCCACGCCTTCTTCAGGCCCTTCTTTATTCTCTGGCCCATTAGCGACCTCCTCTACGTTTGGGCTTAGGCCTCGTACCATTACTCACTGGGAGAGGGAGCTGTGGTTTTCCTCTTCCTCTATGCTTCCCTCCTGTATCGCCATTCGTCGGCGGGATCCTCGCCTTTACCTTCCTTGCCGAGGCTATCAATGCAGAGCTGGGAAACTCTGGCTTTCTCCTTGGAGGACTCGCTGTAGCCACTCCGTGGCGTCGGGCTTCAACCGGGACATCTGCCGGGGCACTTCGCCATGGTGGCGGCTTACGCCTTTCCTTCTGGGGGGGCCTTTCCTTCTGAGTCCAGGGCTCCTTCCCCATGGCCCGTCTACGCCCTGGCGAACCCGGAGCATGAGGGGGAAGTGTCACCCCAGGTTGTTCCTTTCGCCGTGCCCCACTCTGGCGTCGTCTTCGCAGTGCGTCACGGAGCCTGGAGGCAAGACGACTAGCACCACGCCTCAATACTTTACCGAATGCCATTAGCGACCTCCTCTTCTGACGTCGCGTCCAATTCTGCGTTGTGGCGCGTTCCGACCCGTAGCCCTATCCAAGCGCCTTTGGGCCGCAGTCCTCGTGCCCCCGGTGCGCCCTGGGGAAAGCAGGTCATACACCCTATCTTGGATGGTGTCCCTGGTAGACCGATCCGAGGCAAGCCTCTGTGTGGCGTATCGATGGGTTCGCGACTGACCTCCCTCTGGCGGCCCTTTGATGCGGAAGAAGCTGGGGTGTTTATCAGGAGGTCGATTGAAATTCGTACCAATTGCTTTCCCTTCCGCCCGTGCCCTACGTAGCGCTGCTGCTGCCGTATCCCGATCAGCCTGTAAACTCGCCTGATCTTTTTGCGCTAGCTCTCTGACCCTTCTGTTCGATATGTCTGCCGTTCCCTGCTGACGAAGACTGACCAGTCTCTCCCTTGCTCTTGCTCTATCCGCAGCTCTAGCCGCCCTACTTCCGGCCAGAGGCTTTCGTATGTCACTTATCTTATCCAAGAGAGCGACAAGTCCTTTTTTAATCCCTGTTCTAACTGTCTTTCCACCCGCCATTATTGTCCTCGTCCCTGCTGTGGAACGACCTTTGGCGGGATCTCCGGTTTCTCATCCCTGGCCATCGCCCAGCGGAAGAAGCTGCTCTCCTTGAACAGCGCATTTTCGTCAGCTGCTGCTACAAGCAGAGCCTGCAGTGCAGGGGCACTCTGCTCCATGTCGGCTCCCCCACGCTTGAGCGTGAGGTAGTGCTTGGCATAGTCCAGCAACACACCATGCCGGGATTCGTTCAGATCGACGGTGTCCGAGTCACTGACCAGGATAGGGGTGGCAGACACCCCATCCACCGTGACAGTGAACGCGGTGGTGATGACCCGTGGCCAGTAGGCTATCAGGGTGGGAC
>Ga0114900_1000569_pt1 | contig 27055 bp, 13 predicted proteins | sample MalvireepMed_231_FD_89685 | JGI IMG/M metagenome (GOLD analysis project Ga0114900, IMG submission 89685) | Marine viral communities from the Global Malaspina Expedition - Malaspina viral metaG DeepMed_231 | ecosystem: Environmental > Aquatic > Marine > Oceanic | place: Mediterranean Sea...
CAACGTAGGGCGCAACACCCGCTTCGCCCACTTCGACAAGGCAAACTACATGTTCGACTCAACACGTGAAGGAGCAGCCATCTACTGTCGACTCAAGGAGGATTACCAGACATGAGCGACATCTTGGCACTCGACATCGAGACCTCCAATTTCTCGCATGAGATAGGTGGTTGGGACAAGACCGCCCTGTTCGACCCGACCGTCGTAGCCACATGGGATGGCGAGCAGGGGACGGTCTACTGCAACAAGGCGCTGGACGGCGGCTTCTTCTCCCAAGGAACGGTCGTGAAGGAACTGCACCCGCGCGTGTTAGGGGAGGACTTGGACACATTCATCGCCAAAGGCGGGCGTGTGCTGGGACACAACATCCGTCACTTCGACCTGCCTGTGCTGCGTGACTCGCTCGACTGTTGGTCGGCGGGTGAACTGCTCGGCAAAGCCGACTTCCTGCTGGACACCAGCATCCTGTGCAAGCAGGCCGGGGGCACCCCGCTCACAGACTTGGACACACTCTCCAGACACACGTTCGCCGACAGCAAATCCGGCAGCAGTTGGGAAGCCCCCTTGATGTGGAAGCAGCGCCGCTACGATGAGGTCGCTGCCTACTGTCTCAAGGATGCGCAACTCGTGCACCGCCTGTGGCAACACGGGTGTGAACATGGCATCATCAAGTCCCGTTGCCGGAAAACAGGCAACATCGTGGAATTAGAGGTGGAATGGGAATGACAGCAGAAGAGAGAGTAGTGGTGATGAGAGATGAGGCCCCGTCGAAAGGGCGCGAGGCACAGATGCACAACATCCGTGCAGCGAAGGCCGTGGCAGAGACCGTGCGTAGCACGCTCGGACCGGCTGGAATGGACAAGATGCTGGTGGACGGACATGGGAATGTCATCAACACCAACGACGGTGCGACCATCCTGCGCGAGTTGGACGTGGCCCACCCGGGCGCCAAGATGGTGGTCGAGATGGCCAAGACGCAGGAGACCATGTGCTACGACGGCACCACGAGTGCTGTGGTGTTGGGCGGAGAACTGCTGGGCAACAGCGAACAACTGTTCGCCAAGGGCCTACATCCTAACGTCATCTGCCGGGGCTTCCATCAAGCCGCCCGTTGGGCGGTGGAGCATGCACGGGAGTTGCCGAACGGCAGCACCGACCTGACCGACGTGGCCAAGACAGCCATGACAGGCAAGACCGTGGAGCATTCAATGGAGGAGGCCTCCAAGTTGTGCGTCAACGCAGTGATAGATGCTGACGGCGATATAGGGAAAGTGCGAGTCCTCTGCCAACCCGGGGGAGCGGTGGGTGATTCAAGCCTGTTCCCCGGCATCATCATGCACAAGCAATTCATGATACCAGTGGAGGGCACTTTCACCCATGTCGTGCTCATCAATGGAGGGCTGATGCCCGAGAAGATGGAGGACTTGAGCATCCAGTTCCAGAGTGCTTCAGAGGCCAAAGAGTTCGTGAATGAACAGAAGAAGAAGAGCATGCTACAGAAGGCGTCGCACATCCTCGCCGCACTGCCCGACGGTGGTGTGGTGTTCGTGCGTGATGGCGTGGCTGAGAACGTGGCGAGGTTCCTCGCCGACAACAACGTGGGCGTGGTCATGCGCATTCATGAGAGCGATATACTCTCCCTCTCCCGATTGCTCGGTGCCCCTATCACCCACGATGCTTGGGACGTTGATGCAGACACTGCTCGCCCTGCCAAGAGTGTGCGTGAGCAGAACATGGCTAACGTGGACTTCGTGGTCGTGGAGATGAATGAGGAGATATGTGATGTCTCCACCTTGGTGCTGAGAGGTGCCACCCGACAGACACTGGAGGAATACGAGCGAGCGTTCAAGGATGCCTTGGGTGTTGTGAGCCTCGCCTTCCATGATAGCAAGGTCATCGCTGGTGGCGGTTCAGCCTACATCTCCATGGCACACCATCTGCGCCAGCGAGCCACCGACATAGGCGGACGTGAGCAGATGGCCGTAGAAGCCTTCGCAGAGGCTCTGGAGGCTATTCCTGCCACCATAGCGGAGAATGCAGGCCATGACCCGTTGGACACGGTGCTAGCGCTGCGGAACGACCATCAGCAGGGCAGGAGTGACTTCGGCCCTGACATCCTCAACGGTGGGACCTGCTCCATGTCTGCAGCCGGGGTATTCGAGCCCCTCACAATCGTGACACAGGCCGTGCAGAGTGCCGCTGAGGTGGCTACCTCAGTCCTGCGCATCGACGACATCATCAGTCGGCGAGACGAGACTTGAGGCATTTAAGTAGGGTCAAGAAATTGGTGATTCACATGGCAGTAGACGAAGATGATGTAGTTAAGTGCCCGGAGTGTGCATCACGCAACCTCGAACACGATGATAACCGAGGTGAAGTGGTGTGCAACCAGTGCGGACTGGTGGTAGAGGACAACGTGATTGACCAAGGCGCCGAATGGCGTGTGTTCAGCCCAGAGCATGGGGACCAGCGTGCGCGCACAGGAGCGCCAATGACCGTGATGCTGCACGACAAAGGCCTGTCAACCGACATCGACTGGCAGAACAAGGACTACTCGGGTAAGGTAATCAACAGCCGCTACCGCAGTCAGTTCTACAGGATGCGCAAGTGGCAGAAGCGCGCCCGTGTATCCAACGCCGCCGAGCGCAATCTCGCTATGGCACTCGCCGAACTCGACCGCATGGCCAGCCGGATGGAACTGCCCAAGACCGTGCGGGAAGAGGCAGCAGTCATCTACCGCAAGGCAGTGGATGCCCGCCTCATCCGTGGCCGCAGCATCGAGGGCTGCGCTGCCGCCAGCCTCTATGCAGCCTGCCGCACGTGCGGTGTGCCTCGCACGTTGGACGAGATTGGTGCAGCATCTCGCACCGGGCGCAAGGAGATTGGGCGGACGTTCCGTTTCATGAAGCGCTCCTTGGGGATGCGCATGACCGTCACCCGACCCACCGATTACCTCTCACGCTTCTGCAGCCAACTAGGCCTCAGTGGAGCCATAGAAGCCAAGGCCTTCCGGATGTGCAAGGAACTGGAAGAGAAGGAACTCGACAGTGGACGTGGACCTACAGGCATGGCGGCCTCTGTCATCTACATCGCCAGTGTTCTAGGCAACAAGCGCAGGACTCAGCGCGAGGTGGCAGAAGTCGCCGGAGTGACTGAGGTGACAATCCGCAACCGCTACAAGGAGATAGTCCAGAGTCTAAACATTGAGTTGGACCTCTGAGGCTTGCGCATCCTCACGCTCCTTCCGCTCACGGATGGCATTCTTAATCGCCATGCGCTTCTTGAGCCACGGGGCCTTCCACAGCCGCTCTATCCAAATGAACTGGCAGTGCTTGCACTCCCAGAGGAACACCTTGGCCCCCTTCGGCTCGTCGATGTAGTGTCCCACCACCCTGCGTGGGAAGTGCCTCTCCCTGCACTCTGGGCAGGTCTGTGTGAGTTTGTTCAACAGCCTGCCCATCAGAGGCTCGCCACCAGACACACCTTGACCCATGCAGAGCCAGTGTAGACGAAGCGGGCATACCTACCGGCAGCCACGGCCTCATTGAGGCGACTACCACCACCGGGTGCGTCAAAGGTGACAGTGTTGGTGATTGCTCGCACCTCTATCGTGTAGCCCTCATGGAAGCCACCACTTGGGTTGAGAGTGAGCCCCGCCCCTGCCGTGATAATCCAGATGCGCTTGCCATTGTGAGTGAAGGTCTGATTGGAACTGGTGCTGATGACTTCTACATCACCCATCGTGTCTACCGGTCGAGTGAAGCGTGTCCCTGCCCCGTTCCTGCCACTGAAGAAGAGAGTCTGGTCTCCAGTTGCATTCTGACTGAGCCACAACGCCCCGAAGTCACAGGCTGCCGTGTTGAAGTCGCCATCTTCGTTGGCTCCACCATGTAGGAGGTCAAGGTCGGCAGCGCTGTCCACGGGGTCACTCGGCCCCGACTCCAACTTCATTGGGTGCATGTAGAACGGGCCGCCGTTCAGGAAGTGGCGCTTGTCGTTCACTTCTAGGATGTCGATTCTGTCTGGCCCACTCCCACCTGTAGAGGTGGCCCGCACGACAGCCAGCACACATGATTGCAGGTTGGTCAAGGCTGCCCCGTGTGGGTTGCGCAAGTAGAGGTCAGGGCTGTCGGCGAAAGCATCCGTCGCTGTTGTGATGACGCTTCCCTGCATGTAGCAGACGTTCTTGGTGGCGCCCCCACCGTCGTCAGCACACACGTAGACGGTGTAGAGCACCTCTTCCCCGGCCCCAGACATGAGTTGCCTGCCACCACCACCTGTGCCCCCTGTGCGGTCGAATGGAGATGGTGTGCCATCGTCGAACTCGATGTCGAGAGTGTTCCCCGGGCCGTTGGCGAACTTGTAGACCACCCCGTCGAGCGCACAGTAGCCGCCCTTGATTTGCACTGTGGTGGCATTCAGCCTGCTGACGGCCCCCGGCAGGCTCTCAGGAGCGTTGCGGTCGCTGTCAGCCGCATTACCATCCTCTTGCAGGATGATGCCGTTGCCGTGGATGCCCTCATACTGGTTGGTGAACGATGGGGAGAGGATGTGGTCCCCGTCACGCAGCCCATCTACCGTGTTGGTTGTGTTGGCCTCTGTGTGGCCAGAGAGAGGATTACCTGTAGGCATCAGATGACCTCCACGAGTAGTTGGATATGAACCTCGTTGTCTGTGCTCTTACTGAGCGGGCGGATGGTGTAGCGGCCCACGGGGATAAAGGTGCCATCCGTTGCCCGGAACTGCACGAACACCTCCTTGAGCGGCTGTGTGAAGGCGTATTGTGTGCCTAATGTGGCCTCCACGAGCAGGCTGGTGTCATCCACCACCGTGACCGTGGGGGTGAGTGTCACCACGGGCCTCCCCGCTGCCCCGTCATCCTCTGTGGCATAAGTGCCATCGAGCCCTAGCACCACCTCGTTGATGTTGCTGGCTAGCGTGTCCAGCAGAAGGCGCTTGGCTCTGGTCAATGTAGCCATTAGGTCTCTACCTCCATCATCCTGCGCCTGCCCTTGTTGGAGCCTGCTGACTCACCGTTGTTGACTCCCTCTGCGGTATATCCCGTTTGACTCTTACGGCCGATGATGCTTGCGGCGCTGTCACCGATGCGCCTGCCGCTCTGTCCCACGCTTCGCACAGCCATCAGCAGGGTAGTGCGCAGCCGGAAGTTGAGGAACAAGGACAGGTCCTCCTTCTTGAGTTGGGTAGTGCGCTCTGGGAGGAGGTCGCCCATCGAGATAGCGCTTTCCGCCACACCTTGCAACACCCCTTCCACCCCAGTAGTGAGAGCGAGGAACTCGAAATCGCTCTTCTTGGTCGAGAGATGATGGGAGGATTGAGCGATGACCACCACTTGGGAGCCATCGAAACTCTCGTAGTTGACCACATCACCTGCTCGCAGGTCCCACGTATCCACTAGACCTGTGGCCGTCATCCGCCCTTTGGCGGCAGCATTGGAACGCAGCACCTCCCGGACCACCCTGCGGGCAGCAGAAATGTTCTTGACGCTGGGGTTCCTGACGGGCGGGCCCTCACGGATGGTCTCACTGTCATCCTTGGCCTGTTGGCTGCTTCTGTCATCCATGGTAGATGTCACGATGTGATTGAGCGCCCTCTGCTTGCCCACAACGGTCACTCTGTTAGGGCTGTCCTCTGTGGTGTCACTGGTGCGATTGCCGAAAGCGACCTGCCCACGCAGTCGTCTGCCGGTCCCGCCGTAGCGGAACGGTATGTAGAGCAGATTGCCCCAGCGGTCATAGTAGAGCACACGACCATCATGCTTGCCTATGAAGCGCAAGGCTGTGACGAGATTGACGCCCCGGAAATCCTGTGAGAGGAACTTCTGTGAATGGCGCACCCGCTCCTCGTAAGTGGAGGATGGCTTGCTCTTGCTGGCGATGTTCATGGAGGTGAGGTCACCCACCCCTTCTGCCAGACGGACAGCCATGTCAGTCGTGCGCAGGCCTATGTCGACATCGTGGCCGAGCCTCACAGAGGGTTGCACGAACCCGATGTCCTCCAACGAACGGCCCTGCATGTTCTGCAGGACGAGCCTGCTCCCGTGCGAGGCGCTCTCTATGCTCTCTGCTGCCAGTCGTTGGGAGGAGTCATCCTTCCCATACATGACTGTGGGCACGGTGGCCCCGGTGTTGAGAGTGCCTCTGTTGAAGAACACATCACCGGTGTAGGTGTGACCTGCTCCCTGTTGATGCAACAGTCGTATCGCTCCCTCCTCTTCCACTGCGATGTAGGACTGGTCGTTGGTGACTTGGAAATCCCCGCGCGTGGATGGCGTCACCTTTCCCTTCTTAGCGCTCTTGTCTCGGGTGTAGACACCATGGTGGACACAGTTGTCAACGAACACGGGCGTGCGTGAGACCTTCATCGCTGTAGGATGGTCTGCATCAGAGCGACCGGTCTTGTTGTTAATCACGACTGCCATGTGTGTCACTCCGTGCTGTGGTCTCCGGTGTTGAAGGAGGTGGTCCCTGCTTCACCCTTGGGGTGCAGGGTCTGACTGTGGCGCGGTTGCACGTTGAAGTCCGGACGGGTGTATTCTGTGTCATCTTCTCTCACTGCTCGCCGTCTCGGGGCATCGCTGCGGAAGTGCTGCAACGTGTTCTCGGTGATGAGGATGCGGCCCACGGTCTGGTCGAGCGCTCCCGTGAAACCTGTCACGTCGGCACCGGGAATCAATGGACCGGAAGAGGTTGCTACACCGGGGGAGGCAGAGTTGACTGTGTAGGATGGGGCGTAAGGCGGGCTGGTCGGATTCACTGTGCCCACACGGGCGTTGGGCATGTCGTAGTTGAACAGACCGTATTTCCCACCAGCGGTCGCCCGGTAAGCGTCGTTGCCTGCTTGCGGAGTGCCGCTGTCCGCCACACTGTCCGCCCGGAACACCTCGATGTGGCGGTTGTCGAGCACGCGGGATGGGCGCAGCAAGAAGCGTATCTTCTTGTCTCGCAAATTGGTCTGAGTGCCACTGCTGGCAGTCGGGTCATGGGCAGCATTGGAATACGGGTTGGAAGAGGATGAGCCACTCGCTCCCCAATTGCTGTCATCGAACGGCTTGACATAGTTCCGAGCCTCCAACACGTATGAGCCGCCCAGAGCCCACATGGCATGGGCATTGGATACTCGCACCACCGCTTTGGTGGGATTGGCCGCCCAAGAGGGGCTAGTGAGGTCGAAGTGGCCTAGAGTGCGTCTGCCTGCATCAAGCGCACCTCTGAGCGAGAGGCGCTGACCGACCTCGCTGTCAGTGTGCAGACTGTGTGCTTGCGTGGAGAAGGTGATGTGGTCCACCTCCTGTCCACCGCTCAACTCCTTCACGGTGTCTGCATCGAGTCCGATGCGTGGGGCGGAGCGGGAGATTGGGTCCGCCAGCGTCTCTCCACCGGGAGTGAACGTCCCTGAGATGAGTTCTATGTTCTCGCTCACGTTCGCCTCCGGCTTGAGCAAGCCGTCCTGAGCCACTCCGAGTCGCGCACTGATGCCTCGCGGTAGTTCCGTGTTGCTCTGCACCGCGTTGGATGGACGCATGTAGCCGGGTGAGAAGGCAGGCTCTGCTGTGCTGTGTGACACCACCATACCAGTGGCCGCCATCGGTGTCGAGATGTCATGCAACAGGCTCTCGTTGAATGCTGTCGGCCAACGGCACCCCCTCCCATCCCCACGGTCGCCTACACGCACGGAGCGTTGTGGATTGAACCAGTCCACACGGGTCATCGTGTTGCTGTTGGCAGTGTTGTTGGTCCCTTCTTGTTCGGATGGATACACTGACGCATCGAGATGCCACAGGTCCCTGCCTCCTGTCCCGGGTTGGTTGGCATAACCACCATCGAGATAGGCTTCCTCTGGGTCCCAAGCAGGGCGGATGCCGAAGCCACGGGCAGGGAAGCGACGCACATCCTCTCCACGAGTGTTGCCCCACCAGTCGACGAGATAGAAGCGGTGAGCATCAGCGAGTTCATCCTTACCGAGCCCTACATCGTCTCCGGGGAACTTCTTACGGATAGATGTGATATTACGCAGGGTGCGCACGGGGCAGCCGAAGGAGCGGGTCATCCGTCGCCCTTCGCTGTAGCGCACCTGTCGCATGACTTGGTCGTTGCCGAGCATGGCACTGGCTTGCGTCTGACGCTCAAGAATACCTGCGGCTGTTGCAGACCAAGCCACATCGGCTGTGCTCAACAAGGCATTAGCGTTCTCCTTCCATCCACCTGCTCCTTGCGCACGGTCGTCCTGAGCCACGAACGGCCCGTGGAAATAGCCGGACATGAGTTGCTCGGCAGTAGGAGCGACCAGTGCCTCCACCACCCCACGGATGGCAGGAGACCAACGCGGTCTGTTGAACGGGGGTCGCACTGCGAACCGATAGCCGAAGCAGAATTGTCTGGTGTGTTCCGAGGTTGACGGGGATGGCAGACTGGTATGGTCTGGTAGCGTGATAAGCCCTCCTGCAGTGAGCGGGTCTATGGCGAACGGTGTGCAACTCATGCCGAAATCGTTGTCGCCCCATCCTGCCTTGATGTAGCCATAGCCATCGAGTCTGCTGGCACCGGGACCGCCCCTGCTTCCACCCGGCCAGAACCCTGCATACTGACGTGTCGCATCTCCTTGAGCAGCCCTGCCTCCCCCGAAACCATCTGCATTCAAGACTGAGCCATCATTGGCTACATCCATCGCCTTCATGTCGAATGAGAATGGACCCTTGCTGATGCTGTAAAGGAAGTCGTTGTAGTGCACCGTCTCGAAGTGCTCAGGGATGTGGTTGAGTGCCTTCTCATCCACGGGGTTGTCAGCAGTGCCAACACCGTCATAGAATTGGCGAATCCCGGCACCACCAATGAAATTAGTTTTAGTCATGCCAGCAGTGCCACTGTCTGTAAGAGTGACAGTCGTATTGCCGACTATACCACCCACAGCCTGAGCAACAGTCACAACTGCTCCAGCCACCGTGGCAGTAAATCTCGTTCCCGATGGCCCTGATGAAGTGTTAATGACATTCATTAGATTGGTCGCAGTCACATCGTTTGATGTAGTGGCCTCAAATGTGCCATTAACAGAACTTTGGACGCCTTGCGAAAAGTCATAATTAGTCCCATCAGTGGCAATTAAGTTCACCTTATCACCAGTATTCAGTTCAGTGAAGGCTGTAATGGTAATGGTAGCAGTCGCTGCTGTTGTAGCAATATCATCACTGTAAAAAGTGTAGGGTCGACCGAGATTTGGATGCCACAGGCAGAGGAAGGAATCAGCCATGTGCAGGCTGTTGGTATCTCGGCTGCCATGTAGGGTCTGAGGCAGCACCCGGGTGATGGCGCTCGTCTTGGACTCCTTGAACACCGAACCGGTGGCGAATGTGTCGTAGGCTCGTGATGCCCGGAGGATTGTCTGTGGCACCGTCACCGCCAGATTGTTCCAGAAGTCTGGTGTGATGGTAGTCACTCCCTCGAACAGGGTAGGGCCTGCAGTCAAGGTGTGGGCGATTGTGCCAGTGCGATGGGTGTAGTTGGCGGTCTGCCTCTGTCCTGCTTTGTCCGTGTATTCGAGCACCTCACCATAGTAGGGTTCGACGGGGAAGAGTTCGTTGTTGTCCACCGTGATTACTCCGGCACCTAGGGCGGTCACTGCTACTGTCCCAGCAGTTCCTCCGGTGACTGTCAACACATCGCCAATCTTGTAGCCTGTCCCTGCTGCAGCGATGCCAGTGACAGTGTCAAGCGCTCCTGCTCCATCCACAGTGTAAGTCACTTGGCAGGATGAGCCCGTCCCTCCTGTTGTAGCAGCAGTGCCTGCACTGTATCCACTACCTCCGGCCGTGATTACGACTCCAGTGACAGTGCCAGTCTGTGTGACGCCCAGAGCCACACAATGTGGATTGAGGCTACGAGAACGGTTGTGCAATTCATAGGTGTCCAGATAGATGGAGGGGTAGCCCGCCAGTGTTATCTGACAGCCGACGGCTCCGTATGTGGCTCGACAGAACTGGTAGTAATCGTCAGGCTTGTGCCACTCCAGATGCCGGAAGCCAGCAGCGGCAGCGTTGCCGGGGTTGGTCTGGTGAAGGATGGCCCACCAAGGCACGCTGATTGTGTAGCCGGGGGTGGACCTGTCGAATGTCCCCGGGCGATAGGGCAGGCTCCGCCGTGTGAACGGAGGGCTGGTGTTCTCGTTCACGCCCATGGGATTGTAGAGGCCGAGCGAAGGGATGTTGGCGAACTGGCTGCCGGGGTCCGGCTCGAAGTCGAGCATGACCTCGTTGATGAACACCTCACAGCCACGGGTGTCAGCCATTGTGGCCTCGGCTAGGAGCAGAGCGACGGTCCCTGTTGCAGAACCCCCTCCGGGGTCATGTGAGATGCCGATGACCAGATTCACCTGTTGCCCAGTAAGTTCTATTGCAGAAGCATCAGGGATAGCGGTGGCAGGACCATTCCGATGGAAGCCTCCCAACTGCTGCTTGTGGAGGTTGGGCTGTATCACAATCTGGTAGGCGCCCACTTCCATCGGGTCAGGGAAGTGGGGCTTGAGGCTGTAGGCTCCTGCTGCTTCAAGATAGAGGATGTGACGCCCGGCGGCATTCTCTGTGCCTGCTACCCCTTTGGAAGCAGCGATACCGTAGCCATCGTAGGCCACCTTGGTCTCGGTGAGCAGGGTGAACGCCCCTCCGTGCACATCGCTGGGACGCAAGGCCCCTGTCGGGGTGGAGAACCAAACGAGTGGATTCTGTCCGGGAGTGGTGCTGGTAGTGCCCGTGTCATCGAGTGGGTCGTGGGCAGAGGAACGACAGCCGTAGTGACGGTTGAACACCCGCTCATAGAAGGGGTGCGAGAAGTGGCCGGGCATCATCATCATCGTGGGAGTGACGTAATGATGGCCCATGCGTGGTATCGGCATGGATGTCATCTTGGGCGCCGTAATCATCGTCACAGGGTTTGCGGCCGTGGACCAATCCCACCGTTTCATGTCAGGTGAGTTGCCACTCATTTCCGAGTGGTCACGCAATCGACGTGCTGCGAAGAAGCGATTGGAGCCTGCCGGGACATACCACGATGGGCGTATGATGAGACCGCTCTTCCCTGAGATGAAATCTGCGAAGTCAGGGTCGAACACCACACCCGTGAAAGTGCTGCCGGCCGTGTTCGTGTAGGAGAAGATGGCCCCCGCCCCAGTGCTGTCCTCCACCCGTGCGAACCAACGGCCGTCACTGGTCTGCTCACCTGCATTCTTCCAGACATTGGCATTGGGGCCCGAGCCTGCAGTGACCACAGCAGCGGCGCTGGAGACGAAAGTGAGCGGGTCCTCTATGAGGGTGGACACCCATACGTTGGGTTTCCTGCTCGTGCCGGTGTGCCCCATGCGTGTGACATGGAAGAACAGGGTGCGGTCATGCTGTTCGTAGGATGTCTCCAACGGATTGTCGCTAGTGTGGTCAGTCCATCCTAGGTTGTGCTGGTCAGGGAAGGCTAGCCGGGTCTTGCCTTTGATGACCGAGAGGTCCTCGGCGTCTTGGCTGATGTGTTCCCAACCCTTGTTCTCCCAAGTAGGCCATGCGCGTGGGCCGATGGCGGTCGTGTCAGTGAAGGTGTCCTTCAAGCCCTGCGCAGGCTGTGCAGGGTGCATCATGCCACCACTCCCGAACGTCTCGTTCTGGTAGGACTGCACACGGTCGAAGCCAGAGCGCACCACGATGTTGCCGGGGATGCTGTCAGCATCGGGCAATCGGATTCTCATGTTCGGAGCCAGTCCGCTGTTGGCGAGAGAGGGGGAGAGGCCTTCGGATGTCCGGTCGCTGATGTGCTCGAAGTCCCGGACGACCGTGCCGAAGGGAGAGCCGCCTTCCAACAGGTGCTCCTGTCCGGTGTCATCGGTGACGAAGATGCTCTCGAACTGCCACTCCTCGTTGGGAATCATCAGGATGTTGCGCAACTCCTTCGGGTGCTGCTCTGCCAACTGAGGATGCGCCAGTTCCTGAGCCTGTATGATGGGGAACATGGCGGCGTTAGTGGTCTCGAAAGAGAAGCGGCAGTTGCCGTATATCGTCTCACCCATCTGCACTGCTTGGTTGCTGGTGTTCACACGGGTGAGGCGGGGCACTGCCCCTAGCCCGCGCACGTTGGAGGCAGGCATGGTGAGGTTCCCCCCGTCCATGCGCTTCCACACCACATGCTCCACGCTGAAGTTGCGGCCGGGGGAGCGGAGTTTCCAGTAGTCCCATGGGGATGAATCCTCTATGGAGGCACCGGCGGTCACAGTGAGCACTGTCAGTTTGGCGTCCCCCCCTCCACCAGCCACTGTCACCACATCTCCGACCTTGTATCCTATCCCTCCTGCGTAGACTACTGCTCCGGTGATGACCCCTCCTCCGCCGTGTGTAGTGGTCACAGTGAGTCCAATTCCAGTGCCACCAGTAGTGGCAACCCCTATCCCTCCTGTGTAGGAGGTGCCGGGGACCGTGATTGCCACCGTGGCGACAACATCCTCCTTCACGCAATTCACAGACAGGCTGTTGCGGTCAGCGTGCATCTGATTGGCCTTCACGGAAGCATCATCCCAGAACAAGTCACCTGTGGGGGCTGCGCATGGTGTGGAGAGGGTGGTGTGAGTGGCAGCGGTCACCCGGCTGTGCCACCATGAGGAGGCAGCGCCCGCTGCGTTGTAGGTTGCTTGGACCGGTTGAGTCTGTCCTGTGACGAACATCGCTTCCACATTAGGCCCACCATTGGCAGGTGCGACGTAGCGGTCGAGATTGTAGACTTGGTCAGCCACGGTTATCGTGCCACCGAAACTCTGTGTGGCGGCATGTCCACCGTGCTTCTGCTTGGCATAGAGCCAGTCTCCTGCTGCCACGGTTGCGTCTCGGTCTGCTTTGGCGGCCAATGCCATTTCCGACTCATAGGTCACGGCCACGAGATGGCGTGGGGAGAGGCCCTCCGGGCAATCATCATTGAAAACAACAGTCCCGCTCTCTCCTCTGGCGGGAATGGATTTCCCTTGACAGGATGAAATGGTCCCGTAAGGTGAGAAGCCAAGGAAAGGATGCCATGCCCCGAGGCCGGCGGCGAACACATTGGTGCCCGCAGCATCAGGGTTCTCCAACACGAGGCTGTTGAAATACGAATAGCGCTCACCGTGCCAGCCGATGGCTCCTACTGGACGAGTGCGGTCGATGGCATCTGTGATGCCGTTGAAGTGGACACGGCACATGTGGTCCTGACTGGTGGGCACTGCGATTGGATACCCAGTCACACGGCCGTTGTTGAACACCTGACAGGAGGATTTGGACCACACATACACCTTGATGGGGGCGGCATTGACTAGGGCTTCAATTGCCGCGACAGGGGGGTCTACCATCGCTTCAGCGAGCACTGCTGCCAATGAACCGATACCCACCCCGCCATAATTCAGGTCGAGTATGAAGCGTAGCACACCGGGGGCGGCGGACTCCACTCGCTTGTAAGGGGCGAAGGTAGGAGTGGCCCCGGCGCCGTATTCTGCCCGGTTGTAAGAGGTAGGGAGAGGGGGATTCCCGCCTATATCAGTGCGCAACCAACCGTATGGGGGGATAGGTGGGACAGTGGTGGAACCCCCGGTAGGGTTGTAGACGAGTAGTTCCCCGGTGGTCTCGTTGTAAGGGTTAGGGGATATACCGTCAAACTCCACCCATCCGTAGCGGTCCTGCTTGCTCGCGCTCTGGAAGGTGGGCAGGAAGGAGCCACCGAGTGCTTTGAGCGGGTCTCGGCCGGGCCATTCGTTGATTGCACAGGAAATGACAGCACCCAGTTCTTCTGCATTCTGGACACGGGTGGCATCCACGATGACATATTCCTCAGCGGTGTGTTGTGTGGAGGCTCCATAGGCCGAGGCGAGAAGGGCGCTCACCCGGTATGAAGCAGGGTGTAATTTCCCTGCCACAGCCTCTGGTATGGTCAAATTGTCGCTTGGGTGTTGAGGGTTGGCGAGGATGTGGTTGTCAAGGAAGTGGCCGCCGGGGTGGTAGCCCCCATCCATATGCCAGAGGTAGCCAGCCGTGCGAATCGCATCGAAACCAGCAGACAAGAGAGGGGCATAATCGAACGGGTGGGAATAAGGCGGTGGCTCGGCTACTCCTGCTTTGTGGTGGCTCCCATAATAGAGTCCATCAGTCGCTGTTTGGTCGTAGCCGAACACTGTCCCCCCGCCTCCGGTGTCTTGTGAGATGACATTCGGAGAACCATGTGCAGGCTCCCAATTGGTCTGATAGTTCCAACCAGCCAGATTGCCCCTTTGGAATGCTTCACCGGGAGGCAGGTGGGCATTGAACCCGTTGCGGCTCACCCCATCGCCATGGGAGATTTGATTGGGCATGAAAGCCGTAGAAACGACAGCACTCCAAAGGTTGCCGGTTCCCACCACCACCGACGGTTGTGGTTCTGTGGAGCGTGTGTTGGTAGGGAAAGCCTGCCCCGGTCCGAAGATGATGTATGTGGTCTTGCCACCGCCATCTCCGCTCGGGCTGTAGCGTGCGTGCTGATGACCGAAACGCAGGACGATTGGACTGGGTCTTGTGCAATTGACCGTCTTGCCCCCGCCTGCATAGGTGTGGCCGGTGGCTCCCGCAGAGGCGTTGTTCCCAGCATCGGTGTCCTGTGACAGGATGCTGTCCTGATTGAAGTGAGGGGAGTTGTTGCCGCCCTTGTGGTCGTCAAGGAAGGGAGTGCCGGGGAACATGGCGAGCATCGCTGCGCAATCTAGCAGGCAATAGGAGGTGGATTTCTCCCCGATGTTCTGCAGACCGGCGGACCCGGTGGGGCCTGTTGCATACGGATGGGTGTAGAAGTCACTGTAATCGTTCGCCGTGCCGTCGTTGATGTCTAGCACCACACCGCTGAAGCCTCCGCCGAAATAGAGCGGGACGCTGTGGTCCGGGCTGTCGCGCGCACCACGGAAGTAGACCAACGGCTCACCGAACTCGTTGCCCTTGAGCCTGTAGCCGTCGAACTCCTGCACTTCGGCAGGTAGGGCATAGGCCGACAGCACAGTGTCTGCGCTCAAAGCACCGAGTCTGCTCTCCCAATCGGATGAGATTGCCGCATCATCAGTGGCAGGCCATGTCAGGGTAATCTCGCTGTTAGCGCTTTGCTCAGTTTCCACCACCCCCCAGTCTTGGTCGTCGAGCCACAACTGCTTCTTCTCACCCCACGATGAGGCGTTGTTGGAAGCGGGTATGAGGACGTTCCAAAGTTCGAGTGCCGCAATCACATCCATCGTGCGCTCGGGACTGGTCCCTACAGCGATAGTGCTCTGGCGAATCTCCACCGTCTCGTTCTCAATCATGGGCAGGATAAGGTCGCCTGCCTTGCTGATGTAGCGGTCCCCACGGAGGTTGTCCCTCCACTGGTCAGTGTTCACGACGTTGTTCATCGTGTCCACGAGAACAGGAGTGGCTGTGTTGGCGTTGGTGCCTCGGTAGCGGGTGTTGATGTGCAAGACCGTGCGCGGGAGATAGCCGGTGGGGATGCGTTTCCCCAATTGAATGTCTGCTGCTGAGATTTCATCATCGACGTTGCTGGCACTGATGCCCCAGTCCTTCTCCAACGTGGTCTCGAACAGGCAGCGTAAGGGGAGGGCCTCATGGTTGCGGCTATGCGCGCGCACGCGGATGGCATTCTCGGCCACCCCCCATTCGCCGAGCGTCCGTCCATCGGCGGCCCGAAGGTTCCTGCAATCGAAAGCGGTGGACTTCGGCCTCTCTGAGTTCGGGTCCTCCATGTTGATTGCGAAGTTCACGGCTGCTGCCAACACCTCATCGGTGAGCAGGGTGGTCCAGTTGATGCGTGGGCTGATGATTCCAGCGACACCGCCCCCGAAAAGAGTAGTCCCTCCCTCCACTCCGTAGAACTTGTGAGTGCCTGAGGCTGCATTGTGAGACCTCCCTGTGTAGGAGAAGGTGCTGCCTTCATTCCCACTCACCACACTGAACTGGAACACACCTGAGTCTGCAAATCCGAGATAGCCGAGCAGGTCAGGGTGGGTAAGGGCGGAGCCGGTGGTGTAAGGAGCAGTCAAGGTCACTGTCAGGACATTGGAGGCGTATGGGGTGGTGGCCACATGGATGCCGATTTGTGGGGCAGGGTAAGGCTCCCACGTATTGCCTACCCACGAAACTGCTGTCCCACCAGTGAGGCGACCACAGACTTCACCGCTTCCCCACATGTGCTTCCCAATGGTGAATCCTCCCTGCCCACAGTCACGGTCGTCAAACCAGATGCAGATTTCATTGTCAATGGTGGGAGGCAAGGTGCTCTTGTCGTTCACGAACGCCTCTTCAAACTCTGAATAGATGAGACGAATCGTATGAGTGCGCCCGATGTGGTCGCTCAAACGCAGACCGTAGAGTTGGTTGTCACCTATCGCTTCATCATCGACCTCGGCAGTGGGCACATGCCCTGTGTCGGTCTTGGTGTATTCCACCTCGGTGAGCACCGGGGATGTGGTCTTGCTCCCGTAAGCATGTAGGAAGCGGTTGTTGCCTTCCTTCCCCATGGCCCACTTGCCAGCGCGAGGAGAGAAACCGGGGATTCCAGCAGCCACCATCCCACCGAAATTGACACGCCCCATGGCCCGAGTGCCCATGCGCAGACCTTCAATGAGCACCGAGTCGGGACTCTGACTCTCGAATGAATCATCGAACACCGTGTTCTTGTAGCGACCGCTCACCGCCTCTTCATTGGCGTTGTCCACCGCTCCAGCGGATGACACAAGGCCGTAGTTGAGATTGTTGAGGAACTCATCCTCTGGCTCCTCTGGTGGGAGATACTCGTTGAGCGTGGTGACAGGGGCGAACGGCCGGCCGTCCTTGTTGATAGGCATGGGCGCTGGGTGCATGTTCTCCATCAACACCTCATCAGGGCGGCACCAGAAGTTGCGGAAGCGTCCTCCATGGCCGATGAGGAACTCAGGACGATAGGCAGTCTGCCCACGGGAGTTGTCCATCCACACGCAGAAGTTGCGCCCGCTCGCTCCGGGGACGGTGCTGTGGATGACCACGGTGAATCCTTCGTTGCCTTCTGCATCCTCCACCACGCGCCCGATGTGTGCCCTCACGTAGCCCATGTGCGAACCTCGGTCGTGGCTGGAGAACGCCTTTTCCTCATCCCAGAATGGCGCAGGGTCATGCGTGCTGCCGGTGGCTGAGAAGTCGGCGGACAGATGCGGTGAGGAGGAGTCCAAATCAGAGTGGGCAGCATCAGGGTTCGGTCCTATCGTGCTCAGGTCGAACCGCTCGCTCTCCCCCGGATACTGGTCGGCTGGTCGGCGCTCATGCGTGCGCCCGTTGAGCGCACCACCCTGATTGACAAGGCGCACCACCTCTCGCGCTGCTGCTTCGATGTCAGTGACTCCCTCCTTGACACCGACCTCACCTAGGTCGAGCGTGAGCCTGCGCACGAAATCCATCTCCGTCCAGTGTTCAAGGTGCTTCAGACGGCTCTCCTTGTGGGTGGTCAGGTCCAAGGCGGTGTTGCGTATGCCCTTGAGGCAGAGGAATGCAGGAATGGCTCGCGTCCCTTCAGGCGTATCGAAGAAGGTCGAATACTCATCCACTAGAGAGGCTGGCAATTGCATCTCCCTGTGCTTGAGCAGGGCTTTCTCCGGACAACACGCGCTCTCGTTCAAGCGCGGGAAGGAGCCATCATCCAAACAGGATTTGTCCTGAGTGTAGTGACCGTGCCCCAACGCCGCATTACCGATAGAGAGCGATGCCCCGCTCTGACCATGGAAGTTCCAGAAGGAGTTGTGAGCATAGGCCGCCTCCATGAACTCCGACGCTGCTGCGGGGGCATGGCTCTTGACCTCTGAATCGAATCCGGCAGCCACATCCAGTTCCGTGCTGTGGTTGGTGGTGGTAGGAGCCCCGGTGAAAGGAGCATCGCCCGGTGTGGGGTCCACGAAGGCGGCGGAAGAGCCGAGCCGTGGGGTGTCAGCAGAGGATTGAACCTGCATGTGAATGTCTTGCATGGCGATGAACTCTCTATCATGCGCCGTATCATACAGGAGCACACGGGCGAATCGCTCGGTCGCCTGATACGGGTCCACGAAGGCCACCACGGGGGCGGTGTCATCCCGACCGAGTTCGGCCCAGTTCAACTCCACCGTCTTGTTGATGTGCTGCACCAGATTGCGAGCGGTCTCCAAACAGTCGTCACCGATGAGGAAGTTCTCCAACGGGATGCTGTCACGAGGCCTGCTGGCTAGAGCGCCTTCGCCGTGGTTGAAGTGACGGCACACCTTGGCCTCGTTGAAGGTCCCCCTGCTCTTGCAGAACAACCCCTCCACCGCGTGCGGATTGGTGTAGTGCATGTTCATCCATACCGTGTCACCATCACGCAGACCGCCTCCTGCGTAGGGATGCAGCCATCCACGACTGAGGGAGATGTCCTCTTGGAACTCAGGATACTTGCTCGCGGTTTTGTTATGGAAGTCCCTGACGAAAATAACATCTCCTGCGCTTGGGCTCCACGCTGCATCCTTGTCGCTGACCACTATGGTATTGGCATTGAGAGTCGTGTAGTGAGCACACTGTTCGTTGCCCGCAGAGTCGATGTAGCAGATGCGGAACAGGAACTGGGGATTCCCCCCTATCAGGAACTGTTGGGTGGCCCCACCGAGGGGGAACAAGGAGGTATCTTCCAGTATCAAGGTGTTAGTGCCGAGAGTCCAACTGATGACCTTCGAGCGAGGGCGCTTGGTCTTGGTGCGTGGCGAGTGTGGATTCTCACGTGGCCCTGCCTTCAACTCCACAGCGCTCACGTATTGGCGCAGGCCGTAGTCGATGTTCCCACCTTGCGTCTGGACATTGGCCCTGTCGTAGTAGTAGGACCGGCGCCGCTCGTAAGCAGAACTGGCTATGTTGGGGTGGTCACGGATGGGTGAGAGGCTCTCATCGAACAGCCCCGGGCCGGGGGAGATGCTCATGCCCACTTCCAGCGTGTCCTTGAAGTGTTCAGAGAAGGCCAACGGCGCGAGTTTGGCTGGGATTACCAGTTTCTTCAATGCGATGTCCACGTGGCTGAAGAGCACCCACTCTCCGTTCTGGAGGAAGGCACGGAAGTAGCGCACCCCTTTGTTGGCTCCACCATAGGTGACAGCCCCCGGGGCAGACTCGGGATGGAACATCTTGGGTTCTTCCACATAGATTTCCAACGTCCCGCTGTTGTTGGTGAGAGGGCGAGTGACATGCGTTCCCTTGCGCAGTATCTCTTGTGCTTTGAGAGTAGAGTAGGCTGAATGGACTGTTTGGTCTGTGGGTGGCGTGTCAGGACAGCGCCTGCCCACGGGATTCGGTGCCCATGTGTGGGCGGTGTAGGTGCAGTCCACGTGGAGTTTGAGCGAGTTGTCAGGGCCGGGTGTGATACAGCGCGCACGGTCCTCGAAGAACAGGTGAGGGAACAGGGGAATCTCAACCAACGAGCGCGTGCTGGCATATTGGGTGCCCAATTGGTAGTCGTGGCTCACCGTGTCCATGCGCTGGAACATGCGGTCATTGACAGTCGTGCCGTCGTTGCAGACGCTATCCTCTCCGAACTTGTCATCCACCAAGAGCAAGGCGCCCGCCACGATGCTGTTAGTGGCGACCCAAGCGGTGTAGGAAACTGCTTCACTACCATCCGCATTCAGAAACTTCTGCAACCCTGCTGTCGGAGCACTCTGGAACACGAATGTGCTACCGGTCTTGCTGATATATTCAGCACTGGCCCCGTTCTCAAGATACACTCTCCCCTGCTTGGGGAAGCAATAGGTCCCCCATGAAGCGAGGTCGGTTGCTTCGTTGTTGAGAGGGAGCACGGTAATCGTGGAGTTGGGTGACGCCGGTGCTCCGACTACCGAGATTTGGGTGGCACAATCACGTCGGGTGTTCCCACCGAGCCTGCTGAACGGGGAGGGGTCGAAGGTGGGCTTGGTGTTCACTGCCCCCTGTCCCGGCCCACCGAGCGTCACGCTCACCACAGGGGCACCCGGCATCACCTCCTTCACGATGTGAGAGTCGGGGGCGCCGCTGCCAAGGAAGTCCACCCCCCGTGCTGCCACATCTCCCATCAGACCTGTGCAGGTCAGGGTGAACTGGCGTTGTTGGCCCTCCACATCAGAGAAGGAGGTGCTCCGTGCCCGGCTCAACAGGAACTGCAAGGAGACCGTGTTGGTCTCATCCGGGCGGGTCATGCTGGAAGCGACCTTGGTAAGTTGTGTCGTCCGCTCTCGGTTGCTGGGATGGATGAGGAGTTCGATGGGAGTGAGTTTGGAGCCGGAACCCACCTGTGCGTCGATGATGTCGAACGTCTCGAAGATGTGAGTGGACTCTGACGTGTTGCCCACATCATACACACCGGCACCGGTGTTGACGATGCTCGGCGCTCGGGTGGAGAAGTCGTCATCACTGGCCAACTGGTTGATGAGGTCTGGATTGGTGTAGTCCATGACCACTCGATTGAACACGGCATCGTGTTCAGTGCTAGCAGCATGTTCAGCACTCACCACCTTGGGAGTGGCATTAGGCACATCTGTGGAATGGAGTGGCGTGTAATTGGGTGGAGTGAGGCTCTCGTCCAACAGGTCCTCATGGTCAAGCCCTTCGTGCGCCTCCGCCTCGAACAAGACCTCCAACTTGGTGTCCGGTAGACCGCCTGTGGAGTCCACAGTGTCGAGCCGCATGATGCCTCCCGGGGCATAGAGGCGTGTGTCCTTGGTAGCGTCTGCGAGGTCAGCGATGATGACATCGAGAACCCGCGTCGGCCCTGTGGGCAGTATCACCTCTCCGGAGGGAACGGTTTTCTCCACCAACAGACAAGGATTGCTGAGTCCCATGCTGGCTCCGGTGATGTCCACAGCGTTGTAGTGCACCTCTACGAACGGCGCGAGATTGTGAGTCGTCCCGAGGGTAGGGACGCTGAGGATGGCCACCCTGCTGTTCTCCACGGGGCGAAGGTGATGCCTGCGGAATGCAGTGTCGTCAGTGCTCACCCCCTTCTGCACCGGACCTTTGAGCAGGAACGGTTCGTAGTCGAACTCTGACAGGTGGGTCGCGTTCTTGCTCCCCGTGCCACCGATTGCGAGCATCCTGCGCTGGGTGGCGTCGAGGGCGGACATGCCGTTCTCGACCATCTGGAAGGCCCAGCCCTCGTTGCGCACTTGCAGGACCTTGGAGCCGAGCACCTCACGGTAGACATCCACCCGGCAGTTGACCGGGGCGACATCCTTCAACCGCTTGAGGCTGGCATCATAGTGCACCTCTGTGATGTCAGCGGTGCCGTCGATGCTCTGGTGCGTGATTTCTTCATGGGCCTTGGGGAACTGCCTGAGATAGTGGTGCCCTTCTGCCACGGACAGGACATGCCGACCGGTGTGTCCAATCTGGAAGCCGGTATCGAGAGCGGCAGGCCATACCGCAGCGAATGGATTGACTGCGGTGTCGGTGGCCATGGTGGTGGAATAGATGAGGCCGTGAATGCTGTGGTCGCCCTCGTCAATCACCATCTGCCCGGTGCGGTCGATGGCTTGGCTCGCGTAGTGTGGCGGTTGGTATGGCTTCCCGGTTCCGGAATCCAGCAACAAGTCACCGGAAAGCAGCACGAAATGGTCATCCACATCCGCAGTCCTGTCATGGAGGGCGCCTCGCCTCGGTCCACCTGCTGCGTTGAAGTCGAGGTGGATGCTCTCCACCGTGAGCACGCCTGTGCTACCGTTCACCCCTAACAGGCGAATCCTCTCAGGCGGCTTCTGGTTGGGCTTCTTGGTGAGCGGGTTGACTGCATCTGCGTTGAACATGATGTTGTAGGGGGTGTGTGGGACGAGTATCGTTGCCCCCGTGCCGGGTGTGGAGACGTAGTCCACCACCTTGTAGTTCCCATTGGAGTAAGGGGAGAGGGTCAAATCGAGAGCGGGAGTGGTCGAATCGTAAGCGTTGCCTGTGGCTGCTGCGATGATTGCCTGCGCGTCAGCAGCGGCAATCGTGATTGTCTTGACGCTGGCACCCCCACTGAAAGTCCCGCTCTGATAGACGGTCTGGTGGACATCAGCGGGCTCCTCGAACCTCCACAGACCGAGAGTCCTGCCTCCGGGCACTGGAGAGTGTGCAGTGAGCATCTGTGCATCGAAAGTGGACGAGAGGTGGATTGCTTCTATCGCTCCACGGAATTGACCACCCTTACCCCCTATGTGCAAATCGCCTGCGGACAAATCCAACTTGTATCCTCCACCCGTGAGTTTCTCTTGCACCGCCAAGGAGCCGTTGATGAACAAAGATATTCTGTCACCTCGGTGGGAAGCCACGATGTGCAGCAGTTCACGGTGTCCGAGATTGAGGGAGGTGGCATCGTTGGCTCCACTATGGGAGTTGAACGAGCCATGCAGGTCGAGTCCGTGACGAGGGAAAGTGGTGCCTGACCAACGCGGGGTGGTGGTGTCCTCGGAGGCAGTGCTCAACCTCACCTTACGCACCCCTTCACCGTGATTGAGGTGAGCGGTGAATACCACCGGCCCGGGCTCACCGACCTGCCCTACCTTCAACTCGAACACATTGTCCTTGGAGATGACCACCCCACCGCAGTCAGGGCGCACCCACGCCTCTATCGTGAGCGTCGTGAAGCGTTTGTGCCCTCGTGTCTTGATGCCATGCGCAGGGGTGCCTGTGGTAGGGATGGATGAATTGGCCTCAGGCAATTCGAGGCCTGAGCCGGCGAAGGTCGCCTGTGGGACGACTATGCCATCGCTGACTCCGTTCAGGATGAGCGCATGGCTGCTTCTTCCAACGACTGTCAATGTGACCACCTCATACAATCCAGTCGATGGGGAGGAAGGTCATCTGGTATTTGTAGACCGTTTCACCTGCATCGTATGTCACCATGAACTGTTGCACCGTCCCTTTGATTCCTGTGTAATCCCCCTTTGACCCGTAGGATTTGAACTCCACATCCACAGAGTTTTCGTTGGCTTCAGAGTCCTTGCTCAACTTGTTGTGGTGGGCCCCCGTGGGCATGAAGAAATTGCGTTGCACGTAATCCTCTCCACCAGTAGCCTGCACGAGCGAGTGGTAGGGAATCTGTATGCCGATGATGTAATCCCCGTATTTGAAATCAATAATCCCATCCGCCTCGTCCCACGCACCGCCGCTTCCCCCTGTCAATATCGTGAGGGCCGCCCCTATGCTTCCTACAATCAACCCCCCATCGTTCATGTTGTTGAGCGTGCCCCACAGGTCCATCGCCTTGTCTCCGGCAGACTTGCTTGCCCCGCTGACCTTCCCACCACGGAAAGGAGTGTGGCGTGGGATGCTGTTGGGCCCAGCCACATCAGTATCGTTCCACTCACTGAAGGAGGGAGTTTTTCCGCCGAAAACCCCTGCTGTGTCATGCTCGATGCGCACGCGTGAATTGACACCTATCCCTCCCGTTGCAGTAGAAGCAACTTCGCTGTTGACCTGTGTAGCCGTGAAGAAATTGCCCGGTCTATGACTGACTCCATTTGGGTGTATGGTCTGATTGAGGGCAGTCACCAAGGCACCTGATACCTGTGCAGCAGTGGTGGAGTTCCCGATATGCACGAGCATCGTGTCACCAGCATCAGTGGTAGGCCCAGTGCCCACATTGAAACCATTGGTCAATCTCATCTTGTGATTGTTGCCATCGCTGTCGAGTAATAGTATGGTCTGCTCGTATGTGGCAGGTGAAACAGTAGCCAGAGTGGCGGCTCCCGCTCCAGTGAGCCACACGATGCCTATATCCTCGCTGACAGCGAAGTCGATGTCACCGAACGCGTTGGTGCCCGACAACGCCCGGTCCAACGCGTCATCGACGAACACCCCTTGGATGACAATGGCTGCTTTGGACATGTTCAAGTCCATGCCGAAGCGGGTGCTGCCTGTGAACGGCATGGCCATGGAGCCAACCGAGCGCTCCACGGTCATCGTGATGCTCTCGGCGAGCAGGGGGATGAGTTCTCCGTCGTTGCGCACCAAGCGAATCGGAACGCCCACTCCAGCCGGCATCAGTATCTACCCCTTGTCGTGCCAGCGCCTACAGTCCTTCGCAGTTCCTGCTGGATGATGTCGCTCACCTGTCGGGCGAAGTCCCGCTTGTCGGTGCGGTCGGTCATCCCGCTGAGGTTGAATGACATGTTGAATGTTTGACCACCGCTGAGGTTGTCGCCCATCAGTTCGACCGGGATGGACTTGCCTGCCCCCAAGGGGACGACCGCCTCAGTGCCGTGGAGCATTTCCATGTGACCTGAGAGGGGGCCTTCAGCGATGCCTCCATGTTGGAAGCCCAGCCCGCTCTTAGCCCATGAACCAACACCCTTGGCTTTGTCCCACGCACCGCCGGCGACATCCTTGGCTCCGCCTATTACCTCTCCTGCACCTTCCACTACCCAGTTGATGAAGTCCTGTAGCCACCCGGGCAACTTGTCCCAGAGAGCACCCAAGAACCTCTCGGCCATATCATTGAGTGCAGTCAGGGTGTTGGTAATCATGTCCCCGAAGGAGAGGTCTCCCTTCACCCAGTCGATGATGCTCTTGAACGGTTCAGGTAGATTGTCGAGGGCGAAATTGACACGCTCCTTGAGGGACATGTTCTCGAAGGGAGCGTTGCCTAGGAAGAAGTCCACCACGGTGCCGAAGGGGGCAGGGAGGTCAGGGATAACCAGATTGAGTCTGTCCTTCAATGACATGTCCTCGAATGGCCCTTCTCCTTGGAAGAAGTCCACTATTATCGAGAAAGGAGCGGGCAGAGCATCCAACTTCAGAAGGATGCGGTCCTTCAACGACATGCTTGCGAATACTCCTTCGCCTCGCAACAGGTCCACGATGTAAGAGAACGGGGCAGGTAATGCGTCGAAAACGAGGGACACTCGGTCCTTCAACGACATCCCCTCGAATGGACCCTCCCCCCTGAACAGGTCGATGATGAATGAGAATGGTGCAGGCACGTCGTCCAACACGAGGTTGAACCGGTCCCCGATGGAGAGGCCCGGGGCGAACACTCCCTCCCCCTTGAACAGGTCCACGATGTAGGAGAGGGGAGGGGGTAATGCGTCAAGAACAAAGTCGAGACGGTCCCCTATGCTCATGCCCTCAAATGCCCCTTCACCCGTGAACAAGTCGATGACCGTCTGCAGCATATCCGGCAAGGAGGGGATGCTTTCCCACAGGCCGACAAGGAAGTCAACGAGAGGGTCGATGAAAGGAGCCAGATACTTGTCGTAGAGCCCTTCCAATTTGTCTGTGAACTCTCCGAAACTTGTCTTGAGAGTGTCCCCAATCCCCTTCACTTTCGTCACGAAGTCGGTGAAGAACGTGCCAACCTTGCTAACGAAATCGGTCACAACACCGCCGATGGCAGAGAACGATGAGAGAGCGCTGGAGGCTGCTATGGCGATTGGTAGAACCATCAGAAGCCCTCATCTTCGGGGAAGGTGTAGTCGAGGCTGACGCTGTCTCCCCCACCCTTGCCTTTGGTGGCGTTCTCCATGGCTTCCTGCTCCATCTTCTGTGAAGCGAGCGCCCACTCTAGCGAGCAGAAGAACATGTCAGGCCCCATCATGAAAGCCTCCTGCATGGTCACACCGTAGTGTTTGGCTACGATGTAAGCCCACAGTTCCCCCTGATACCGCATCATCTCCTCGGGGTTGGTCACTTTACCACGCAACAGACGCTCTACGCGTCCGTCGGTGGCCCTTGAAACCCCCCTTGGAGAACCTCGTTCAACTTGTCTGGCCCCGGCAGGACCTTGGTGAGTTGTTCGCCGACGTATCCGCTCAGTTGGAGCATCTCGTCAGGGGTGAGTTCAGGGTTGGTGCGCTCCACCCAATGGGTGAACGCGTGCCTCCAATAGCCTTCAAGGGAGAAGTCGATACCCTTCCCACCATCCTTGACGAGAATCATCTCTTGTGCTGCTCTCTGCACATCAAGGAAGGTCAGTTCCTTCACCCAGATTTCCATGACCACATCGGGGTCATCGGGGTCCACTTGGACCTCGTGTTTCTCGGTTCTTCCATCACTCAACAACAGGCTCTTCGCCGCTACTCTCCTCTGACTCACTTACATCGCCCTCCTCAGGCTGTTCGACAGGAGCGTCCTCGGACGGGCCTGCCTCTTCCTCCCCAGCCTGCGCAGCCTCTTCAGGGTCTGCGGGTGCTGGTTCGGAATCGGATATGGGGGAGCGCAGTCGTGCGATGAGGTCTGCCTTGTTGCCGGCGACGGACAAGCCCTCCTCCTTGAGTATCTGCTTGAGGTCGGCTACTGTCAGGTCATCGAAGCCGTCGGATGTCTCAGCGAACGGCTCATCGGTCGCCTTGGCTGCTTCAGGGTCGAACACGACCCCACCGGCCTCGACGACCACCTCTTCGGCCACCTGCACCCATGCAGGGCTAGACCGAGCGGTAGTGGGGTTCATTGAGATTCGTCGGCTCATTCTATCACCCTCAGCAGTGTAGCAGTGCGTCCGTGCTCACCACGCGCACGCTCTTCGGCACAATCTTCAGAGCGCTGCGGATGACTCCCTTGTCCTCGGGGATGGGCAGAGGAGCCTCAGCGATGTAATAGTCGTCAATCACAACCGTCATGCGTTCTCGGCCCGCCCCCGCTCCCTGCTTGGTGAAGTCGAGGCGAATCTCGGCCCCGGCTGTGTTGGCCCCGGTGAAGTCCTGCGCGCCGCGCATCTGGTGCCAGAAGATGGGGTCATCCACGATGACCTCCATGCTCAGGTCGAAGGTCTCCTTGCCTTCCACTGCTAGTGACGCGTTGCGACTACCGCCGAAAGGAATCTGCATGGCACTCTGCCCGTTGGCGGTCACCGTCTCGGTGATGGTGGAAGTCCGAATCGTGTGGTGATAGGTCACTCCGGTGCTGCCGCTCAGGGTGAAGTTGGTCACCTGCGCCAATGACTGGGCACCGATGTTGATTGAGCCGTTGTAGAAGAAGTAGGGCTTCTGTGTGCGCTCGGCGATGCCGGACTCTTTGCGAGCAGTCGCAGTGTTTGCCGTATTCTCGAACATCCTGTGAGCGGTGAAACGGTCA